>R15__coassemble_2715_pt1 | contig 7402 bp, 5 predicted proteins | sample R15__metabat2_low_PE_034 | metagenome-assembled genome bin R15 | reverse complement strand
GAGCGCCACCTTGCCAAGGTGGAGGTAGCGAGTTCGAGCCTCGTAAGCCGCTCCATTAAAACTACTTGGTCTCAGGTAGTTTTATTTATATCTGCGGGTGTGATGGAATTGGCAGACATGTGAGATTTAGGTTCTCATGCCGAAAAGCGTGCAGGTTCAAGTCCTGTCACCCGCACCAAAGCAAAAATCCTGCCACTAAATCGGCAGGATTTTTGCGTTGCATTATTAATTTTGTGCAGAATCGGGATTATCTTGAGCAGTTCCTGATTCCGGTCCCGGTCCCGGGGGTGGTGGCCAAGGGCCTGGTCCCGGGCATGGATGGGTTATCGCCCACCAATACCATGGATCATAGTACGGGTTGTATGAATCTTCGTTTACATACAGTGTTGCAGCTGCTGAATATACCGGCCCGTCTTCGCCTTCGAACTTTGCCTGGAACTGGGAATTATTAAGCTCCAGAGGAAGATTCTTGAGAAGAATTTCGTCTTTTGAGGAAGATGAATTGTATGTGACGGTGAGACCTTCGAACTTACTTTCAAGCTCATCGAGCTTGCAGATGGTTCCGTCTGAAAGCTTCACATACCAGGTCATATCCGTGTCGTTGGCAGCCTTTGCTATAAACATAACCTGGCCGCCCTTGCAGGCTGTCTCGCCTATGGGGCTTTTATAGACATAAACCTTGCCCTGAGTCGTCGGCGTGCCGAGATTTGGATTGCTTGTGAAAAGCTCTGAATCCGTGTCTGCAAATGCGCTTATTCCAAGCGACGCAACAAGCATCACTGCCAATAACAGACTGATAAGTTTTTTCACTTTATTCCCTCCTTGTTTTTCCTCGTGGATAATTATAAACCATTGCTTTTGATATTTCAATACTTCAAGAAAATAATCGCTCATATAAGCCCGGCATTGGCGAATGAGAGATGCTCTTCCCCGGAGACTATGATATGGTCCAGAAGCTTTATATCAATGGAAGAAAGGGTTTTGCCTATGCGCTCTGTAAGATCAATGTCTGCTTGGGATGGTGTGCATACTCCGTCCGGGTGATTATGAGCTATAATGACGGAGACACATTTTTTTGCAAGACATTCAGATACAAGCTTTCTCAGGTCTATATGAACCGATGTTACACTTCCTCTGTTCAGAACAGAGCTTGAGATAAGTTTGTTGCCTGCATCGAGAAAGAACACCATGAACTGTTCATTCGAAGTATGTGAAAAATACGGCACTATTACTTCAGCTGCCTTCTCTGTCCCGGTTATGATAATTTCTCCGGAGTTGATTTCACTTTCGAAAGCTTTGGCGTTTATTTCAGACACGAGACGTATAAGAACAGCTGTATAGTCCCCCACACCCTGCACACTTTTCAGTTCGTTCACTGAAGCCGTGAAAATCCTCCGAAGAGACCCGAAATAGCTCATTAGCCTGTGGGCGAGAGGATTCACATCCCCCTTTGGAATTGCATAGGTGAGGAGAAGCTCCAACATACGAATTTCGTTGAACGCCGACCCGTCTGATGCTATAAATTCCTGCCTCAACCGTTCTCTGTGGCCGGCATGTATGTTTCCCGAATCACTGTTTGCCATATTAGAAACACCCGTTTATATCCATCGACGCATAGGCATTCAGATCACTTCCCGCCCTGACACCTGCCATATACTCATAATATCCTTGTGCACCTATCATGGCGCCGTTATCTCCGCAAAGCTTCAGCGGCGGAACGAAAAGCTCTATCCCTCTGCCTTCTGCTGCCCGTTCAAAGTCAGCCCTGATTCTTGAATTTGCAGCTACTCCACCTGCGATAACCAGCTTTCTGTATTTGAATTCCTCAGCTGCCATAATGGTCCGTGGAACATGGCTGTCGCTCACTGCCTTGGTGAAAGAGGCTGCAAGATCTGAAGGGTTAATCTCTTCGCCCTTCTGCTGAGCATTGTGGACAAGATTTATAACCGCAGTCTTGAGACCGGAAAAGCTCATATCATACGGATTGCCTTCCACATGGGATACGGGAAATGAATAGCGGCTGTCGTCTCCGTTTTTAGACAGCATGTCTATTGGTTTTCCACCGGGGTATGGAAGCCCCAGGACCCGGGCTGTTTTATCAAAGCACTCCCCAGCCGCGTCGTCTCTGGTTGCGCCGATTATACGCATGTCTGTATAATCCTTCACCTCAACAAGAAGGGTGTTACCTCCGGAAATTGCAAGGCACAGAAAGGGCGGTTCAAGGTCCGGGTATGCAAGATAGTTTGCCGCAATATGACCTCTTATATGATGGACCGGAATCAGCGGTGTGTTAAGCGCAAGTGCACATGCCTTTGCAAAATTAACACCCACAAGAACCGCTCCAATAAGCCCCGGCGCGTATGAAACAGCAACCGCGTCAATTTCCTCCCGCTTCACATCCGCGTCATTCAGCGCCTTTTCTGCCAGAAGTGATATTGCCTCTATATGGCATCTTGATGCAATTTCGGGCACTACCCCGCCATAGACCGCATGGAGCTCTGCCTGGGAGCATATCTGATCTGTGAGTATTTTCCGCCCGTCCTCCACAATGGCAACTGCGGTCTCGTCGCAGGTTGATTCAAATGCAAGAATTTTCAATTAAAATACCTCGTCATAATAAGTGCGTTTTCCTTGGGTTCAGTATAATAGTTTTTTCTTACCGCGGCAACAGAAAAATTACAGCCTTCGTATAATTTTATTGCGGCATCATTGCTCTCACGCACCTCAAGGGTCATGAAGCTCAGACTCCTGTTTGCTCCGCTTTCTGCAAGGTTGTTTATGATATTTTTCGCAATTCCCTGCCGCCTGAAGCTTTCCGAAACTGCCACATTGGAAATATATCCTTCATCAATCACAACAGTCATTTCAGCATAGCCTATGACCTTGCCGCCATCTTCAACTGCAACAGGAAATATATGCCTTTCTCTGTCTAGGCAGGATACAAGCTGTTCTCTTGTATGGGGCATACTGAAAAGGGAATTTTCCATATCAAGAATATCACTGATATCTTCGTATTCAGCATTTCTTATAATGTATCCCATAATCAGTGGGCCTCCGCCCAGTTTGTGCCCGTTCCCACCTCGACGGTGAGAGGAACACTGAGCTTTGCGGCATTTTCCATTGACTCCTTAAGTATAGCGCATACCTGCTCTGTTTCCCGCTCCGGACATTCAATTATCAGCTCATCATGGACCTGAAGCACAAGCTTCGCCTGCAGCTTTTCCTCTGAAAGTCTCCTGCTGACGTTAACCATTGCCAGCTTTATTATATCTGCAGCAGTGCCCTGAACAGGCATATTGAGAGCAACACGTTCCCCAAAATTCTGAATGTTTTTATTTGAATTCTTCAGCTCCGGCATTTCTCTTCTGCGCCCGTAAAGTGTGGTCACATATCCATTTTTTCTCGCGTTTTCAACAACTGTTTTCATATATTCGGCAACGCCGGAATATTTATCAAAATATGCATCCATATATGCTTTAGCTTCTTTTGTGGTCACCTTTATATCCTGAGACAGTGAGTATGCCGACATGCCGTAAATAATTCCGAAGTTGACCGCTTTTGCCCTGCTTCTCATAAGGGCTGTCACTTCCTCCAGAGGTACATTGAATACATTTGATGCGGTGAGACTGTGAAAGTCCTCTCCGGAAAGGAAGGCATCAATCATATTCCCGTCAGCTGCCATGTGTGCAAGAATGCGCAGCTCTATCTGGCTGTAGTCCGCGTCCACAAGGACATTTCCAGGCGAGGCTATAAACATCCTTCTTATTCTGGAACCCAGTTCCTTTCTTATGGGAATATTCTGAAGATTAGGCTCAGCTGAGGAAAGGCGACCGGTGGCTGTGGCTGTCATCTTGAAGTTGGAGTGAATCCTTCCGTCTTCGGCTATAACCTTCTGAAGTCCGTCTGTATAGGTTGACTTAAGCTTTGAGAGCATTCTGTATTCCAGAACATCCTCCACAATCGGATGAAGCCCCCTCAGCTTCTCCAGCACATCTGCGCCGGTGCTCCAGCCGGTTTTTGTTTTCTTGCCGTATGGAAGGAGGAGCTTTTCAAACAGAATCTCTCCGAGCTGCTTCGGTGAATTTATATTGAATTCCGTTCCAGCCTCAGAATAGATGCTCTTCTGCAGAATTTCGATGTCCGTCACGAGGTCTTCGCCAAATTTGTGCAGTGCAGCCCTGTCCACAAGAAAGCCGGTTTTCTCCATATCTGCAATAACAGAGCACAGCGGAAGCTCAATGCTATAATACAGTTCCTTGAGCCCCAGCTCATCGAGCCGAGCCTTCAGCGGTTCATACAGCAGAAATATTGCCTCTGCTCCGCCAGTTTCATATCCGAGATACTTATCCGCCAGGTGGGGCAATGAATAGTCCTGCTCTGTGCTGGCAATCAGATACGCTGCAAGCGCTGTATCGAATATAAATCCGCCGCATTTTTCCATATCTTTAATGTTATGGCCGAGTTTTTTTACGTTTTCGCTGAAAACTGCCTCAGCAACACTGTCAAACGACAGGAAACAGGAAAAGCGCTCAAGCAGATATACATTTTTTCCGTTGCAGAAGCGGAAAACGTCATCGGATTCGGAAAAGACCGATATATATTCATTGCCCGATAAACCTTCAATGAAATCCTCTGCGTTTTCATCTGTTATTGTGACGTTGGGAAGCGCCGTATGTTCAGCAGCTTCTATTATATTTTCTGCAGACGCTTCCGTAACATGCCACTTTTCAATAAACCGGTTGAAGCCCAGCCGTTTCAAAATAGCGTAAAGCCCTGGCTTGAAGCTGCTTTGCCAGGTATTGCTCTCCGGTTGAAATTCAATGGGAACATTTCTGAATATGGTTGCAAGCCAGTAGGATTTCCTTGCTGACTCCTCGCCTGCAGCAAGCTTATTTCTGACGGAATCCTTTATGTCAAGATGGTTCACATCACTGTATATATTTTCAATAGTCTTATATTGCGAAATAAGATTCATCGCCGTTTTTTCGCCGATTCCCGGCACACCGGAAATATTGTCTGACGAGTCTCCCATGAGCGCCTTCAGATCCACCATATTTTTAGGATCAAAGCCGTATTCAGCTCTGAAAACCTCCGGGGTATAGAGTATAGTCTCTGTCTGGCCTGCTCTTGTCTTGATTATACACACTGATGTTTTATCTGAAACAAGCTGAAGAGAGTCCTTGTCTCCGGTTACTACAATGCATTCCCATCCGTTCCCCTCGCACGCTGAAGCCACCGTTCCAAGAATATCATCAGCCTCATACCCTGCCAGCTCATAGCATTTTATACCCATTTCGCTTAAAAGCTCCTTAAGAACTGGCATCTGGGCGCAGAGATCCTCCGGCATCGGCTTTCGCTGCGCCTTATAGCTTTCGCATGCTCTGTGGCGGAATGTGGGCTGATGCACATCAAATGCAACTGCTACCGCGTCCGGGTTCAGCTCGGAATAAAGGCGGCTGAATATGGTAAGAAAGCCGTATATTGCATTGGTGGGAGTTCCGTCCGGTGCTGTTAGCGAACGTATTCCGAAATATGCTCTGTTTACTATGCTGTTTCCGTCTAAAATCATTAATTTCATATAATTTCACCCTATTTGCCACGAAGGCGTATTATTTCATCTCTGAGCTGTGCTGCTATTTCAAATTCAAGCATTGCCGCGGCTTTTCTCATTTTAACTTCAAGCTTTTCTATCAGCTCGTTCTTTTCTCTTTCCGTCAGTTTGACGCCGTTCTTGTTGCCTGCGCTCTTTGCCTGCGGGGCCCCTGATATTTCAAGTATATCCCGCACGTCCTTTATGATAGTCTGCGGAACTATATTATGATTTGTGTTGTACTGCTGCTGCACTGTTCTCCTGCGGGAGGTTTCATCAATGCACGCTTGCATCGAAGCTGTGATTACATCGGCATACATTATAACCTTGCCTTCGGCATTTCGGGCAGCTCTGCCAACCGTCTGGATAAGGCTGGTCTCAGAGCGGAGAAAGCCCTCTTTGTCGGCATCCAGAATTGCAACAAGCCCTACTTCCGGGATATCAAGACCTTCCCTGAGAAGATTTATTCCTATAAGAACATCAAAATTTCCCAGGCGCAAATCTCTTATAATCTCCATGCGCTCTATTGTGTCTATATCGTGGTGCATATATCTGCATCTGATTCCCGCGTTTCCCAGATAATCGGTGAGATTTTCAGCCATTTTTTTCGTCAGCGTTGTCACGAGAACTCGCTGATTTTTTTCTGTTTTATAGTGAATTTCATCAATAAGATCGTCTATCTGATTTTTTATCGGGCGCACCGTTATCTCAGGATCGAGAAGGCCGGTGGGTCTTATAAGCTGCTCTGCAACCTGACCTGCACGTTCTCTTTCATACTGCCCTGGGGTTGCCGAAACATATATTCTCTGACCAATGCGGTCTGTGAATTCGTCGAATTTCAGGGGTCTGTTGTCGTATGCTGACGGAAGGCGGAAGCCAAAATCGACAAGAGAATTTTTCCTCGCATGGTCTCCGTTGTACATTGCCCTTACCTGGGGCAGCGTCACATGGCTTTCATCAACAAAGAGTATAAAATCATCGGGAAAATAGTCCAGGAGCGTCATCGGGTGTGTGCCCGGTGCCCGGGCTGATATAGGGCGCGAATAATTTTCTATGCCGCTGCAATAACCCAGCTCCTGCATCATTTCTATATCGTAATCGGTTCTCTGTCGAATTCTCTGTGCCTCTATCAGCTTGCCGTTCTCCTCAAAATACCTGACGCGCTCATCGCACTCCGCTCGTATTCTATCTATTGCGGCAGCCATTTTGTCTTTTGACGTGACATAATGGCTGGCAGGGTATATAACCGTGTGGCTCAGCGTTTTCTCTGTGTGGCCCGTCAACGGATTTATGAGAGATATCCTGTCTATATCGTCTCCGAAGAATTCTATTCTCACCGCACTGTCTTTCCAATAAGCAGGAAAAATCTCTAAAGTATCCCCTCTCACACGGAACATGTTTCTTTCGAAGGAAATATCGTTGCGCTCATATCGTGCCTCCACCAGTCCTCTCAGGACGCTGTCCATATCCACTGTTTGACCCGGACGGAGGGAAATTGCCATATGTGAAAAATCGTCAGGCTCTCCGAGACCGTATATACAGGAAACCGAAGCCACAACAATCACATCTCTCCTCTCCAGAAGGGAGAAAGTCGCAGAAAGGCGAAGCCTGTCTATTTCATCGTTTATTGCGCAGTCCTTTTCGATAAAGGTATCTGTGTGGGGGATATAAGCCTCCGGCTGGTAGTAGTCGTAATACGACACGAAATATTCGACTGCATTTTCCGGAAAGAATTCCTTGAACTCGCTGCACAGCTGTGCTGCGAGAGTTTTATTGTGCGCAAGAACAAGGGCAGGTCTGTTCAGCTGCGCT
>R15__coassemble_2711_pt1 | contig 7405 bp, 6 predicted proteins | sample R15__metabat2_low_PE_034 | metagenome-assembled genome bin R15 | reverse complement strand
GTCGTACACTGTGGCTATAGGCTGCTCAGTAAATCCGATTTTCCATCTCTTCATCATGAGGAGCATATTTGTCTCGTATTCAAATCTCTCTCCCTGAATTTCGCAGAAAGCTTCAAGATACTGAACCGGAATCGCGCGGAGACCGGTCTGGGTGTCGCTGAGCTTTATGCCAAACAAAAGCTTGAACATGAGCGCCATGGATTTATTTCCTGCAACACTGCGCGGGGGCACATTAGCCTGATTAAAATCGCGGCAGCCGAGTATAATTTTGTCTTTCTCCGCTAGCATGAGATTTCCGCAGGCTATTATATCCTCAACCAGATGCTGACCATCTCCGTCAATGGTTATGACGCCTTTTATTTCAGGAAGCTTTTCAAGAACATAGGAAAACGCCGTTTTCAGCGCTCTTCCCTTTCCTTTATTTACCCCGTGGTGAATAACAGTGCACGCTTCATATTGCTCTGCTGCAGTGAAAAATTGCTGGTGGGCTGCATCGCTTCCGTCATCGACTATAATAATATTTTTGAATCCGTTTTCAATCAGTCCTTCAACTACTCCTGCAAATTTTTTATCAGGATCAAGAGATGGAAGTATAATTGCGGTTTCATCTCTGCAGTCATTGTATGTATTCATTATATATATGCTCTTCAGGCAACATTAACTGCCAGAATCTGATCTCCTTCTTTAACAACTATGACCTTTAATTCTGTGGTTTCATGGACCGTTTTATATGTAGAGGCACCGGTAGTCGTTGATTCCACCGTTTCATCAATAACATAGAAACCGCCGCCCAATGAAAACGCCCCGTTGAACACCTTGCTGTTAAAAACAATATTATCGTAGTGGATATAAGCTGTGCCGCTGTCTACCTGAGCGCGCATGAGCTCGAACATTTTGCTGTCTTGCTTTACGTATTGAAGAAGATTCGGATACGTCCAGTCAATGTTCTTTGTTCCGAAGAAATACTGATATGCCTCGACAAATTCATCAGCAAAAATCTGAAGCTCTGCAAGCTCCGCCTGAGAGCACGGTGTCATGAACTGGGAATCATCCTGAGTCCAGTCGATTTCATATGGTTCTCCGCTATCGTCCAATATCTCGACGCTAACATCGCCCACAAGATTTTCAACCTTGTATGTCACCTTTGTGGGGAGATTCGGATACTCCTCATAATAATCGTCCAGCACATCATAGTGAATATCCTTTTCTGTTATATATTCCTCGCCGATTTCAGTGCCGTTAAGCTTCACAGTGTATGTCGCAGGAACTGTTTCTTCAACTGATTTTAGCAGATACGAAAAATCATATGCATCTCCGCTTAATTTCCACGGGTGCAAATCAACATACTTTTCAAGCATTGAAAATTCGGTCTTGGCATCAAGATCCCTTGTTATTGAAAATGTTCCGATAGTCTTGCCGTTGTTCTGGATGCTGTAGTTAGTTGTATTGTCATTTCCGCCGGCAGCCTTGACTTTTGTGAAATCCCCCTGAAGCGTTCCCTTTACTATCTCAACACATGCCTCGGGACTTTGAAAATCATTTGTCATGCCGGAGGCTGCAATGTTCATACTGTTGTTCCAGCCTGTTTCGTTAAGCCCGTTCATATATTCGTCTACGGCATAATCCGGCATTGATGCCTCATATGCATTTGCAAACTGCCCGACGATACCAAGAAACATAAACACTGCAACGAACAGTGCTGCTGTGAATATGATAAGGCAGGTCCAGTAGAAAATAGTCCTGCGTTTTCTTTTTTTAGCGCTGTTGCTCATGTGCTCTCCCCCTTATCTGAACAGCCATGCATCAGGAAGATAACGTGTTCCTCCTGCAGGGTTCGACGGATGATTCTTGAGCTCTCCGTCAAGATACATACTGCTTGAGTTTCCTCCGTCCATGTTCAGGGCATTTATGCACCCATAATTAAACATGATTTCTGCTGCGTCCTTCTGCGAAATACCGATACTATATGCCTGTCTTCCGTCGACAACCAGCATAACAATTGCTCCGTCTGCTCTCTGGCCTATGCAGGTTCTTGAACTGATTCCGCCCTCAAGCAAAGACTCATCGACCATCTCACCGTTCTGAACAAGTATCGGATAAAACATAACAGCGTCTCTGATTCCCGTATTAACGCAATCCTCATACGTCAGATATCCGACGTAAAGAATTCCATCCTCGCTCAAGCCGGCAACGCAGCCACCGCCAAGATCAGACTCATAGGTGACTCCCTCGCTGATTGTTATGCCGCAGGGAGGCCAGCCTGTTCCGGCCCCGTTTGTGTCTACAAATATTCCGGCATTTATTCCGCCTCGTGCATCATATTTTTCGACCATCTCATCAAGCACAAGACCCCATCCGCTGTCAGGATTCGTTACGCCAACGAAAACTCTTGACGGATCCAGCACAACAATCATATAGCAGGTTGAGCCATGATAAGTGAATTTTTCGTATATAACCCCGTCTCCGTCATCACTATAAGCCCATAAGCGTCTGCGCCGTTTTCATCGGTTTTTGTTTCTGATATGGTAATAAGCGACGTGTCTAACTCGGTATTCATCAGCACCTGCTCTGCCTCACCTGTGTCATTGTATGGAGCAAGCTCATCATAATCAAGGAAAAGGCTCGCCATAAAGTCGAATCTTCTGGTTTCAAGCATTGAATTGATAAATTTATCATTCAGTGCCTGAGAGGGACCTTTTTCCAGCATATAAACAAGACCAAGCCCGCCTATTCCGATTGCAAACACAGCTGCCAGCATAAATCCAAAAATTCTGTCCATTGCACGGTTTGCTTTCTTGAAGGCTGCTTTTTTAAGCTTTTTTTCTTTCTCGGCAAAGCGAATATCTTCTTCTGTTGTATCCTTTTCCGGAATATTATCAAAAATCGTATTTTGTACTTTATTTTTCTTCACGGTAAAACTCCTGATCAATACATATCAATACATGGTAAATATACCACATAATGAACTGCATTACAAGAATTTTATGTTAACAAAAAAAGGACCGCCTAAGCAGTCCTTTTTGATTATATTATATTTGCAGATGTATATTACTCGTTGATGCCGATAACAACACCGGAGCCAACAGTACGTCCGCCTTCACGAATTGCAAAACGGAGTCCGTTCTCAATTGCGATAGGAGTGATGAGTTCAACGTCCATGTCAACGTTATCACCGGGCATGCACATCTCTACGCCTTCAGGAAGAGAAATAACGCCGGTAACGTCAGTTGTACGGAAGTAGAACTGAGGACGATAATTGTTGAAGAAAGGAGTATGACGGCCGCCTTCTTCCTTGGACAGAACGTAAACCTGGCCCTTGAACTTGGTGTGGGGCTTGATTGATTTGGGAGCTGCCAGAACCTGACCACGCTCAACAGACTTCTTATCGATACCACGGAGCAGGCATCCTACGTTGTCGCCGGCTTCTGCGTACTCGAGAGTCTTGTGGAACATTTCGGTTCCGGTAACTGTGGTCTCAGTTGTCTCTTCCTTGAGTCCTACGATTTCAACTTTATCGCCGATTTTAACAGTACCACGCTCTACACGGCCGGTAACAACAGTGCCACGTCCGGAGATTGTGAAAACGTCTTCGATAGGCATAAGGAAGGGGAGGTCTGCCTTGCGCTCGGGAGTGGGAATCCATGTATCAACAGCATCCATGAGCTCCTTAATGCAAGCATACTCAGGAGCGGACTTGTCGTTGGACTCGCAAACGAGTGCGTTAAGAGCGGAACCGCGAATGATAGGAGTATCATCTCCGGGGAAGCCGTAGAAGTCGAGAAGCTCGCGAACTTCCATCTCAACGAGCTCAAGAAGCTCATCGTCGTCAACCTGGTCGCACTTGTTAAGGAATACGAGGATTGAAGGAACGTTAACCTGACGTGCGAGAAGGAGGTGCTCACGGGTCTGAGCCATAGGTCCGTCGGATGCTGCAATAACAAGGATAGCGCCGTCCATCTGAGCAGCACCGGTAATCATGTTCTTAATGTAGTCAGCGTGGCCCGGGCAGTCAACGTGTGCATAGTGGCGGTTGTCTGTCTCATATTCAACGTGTGCAGTGTTGATGGTGATACCACGTTCTCTCTCTTCAGGAGCCTTATCGATTGAAGAATAGTCGGTATACTCAGCCTGGCCGCCAAGTGCGAGGAACTTGGTGATAGCAGCTGTCAGAGTTGTCTTGCCGTGGTCGATATGACCGATGGTGCCGATGTTTACATGGGGCTTTGATCTGTTGTACATCTGTTTTGCCATTTTAAAAATCCTCCTAAATAAAGACTGTTAATAATAATATATTTTTAATTTCTGAACTTACTGAAATCAAATCCATTGCGATTAACAAGGGATTCTTGTAAATTTTTGGGCAGCTCCACAAAGTGGCTCGGCTCCATAACGTAGGTTGCTCTGCCCTGTGTTTTGCTGCGGAGATCCGTTGCATAGCCGAACATCGTGCTCAGCGGAACATTAGCTTCTATAATAGCTGATCCGTTGTGCATATCAGTTCCGGAAATCTGACCGCGGCGTGAATTAATATCACCTATAACATCACCCATAAAATCTTCAGGCGCCGTCACGACTACCTTCATGATTGGTTCGAGCAATGTTGCATCCGCTTTCTGGCAGGCTTCCTTAAATGCCATGCTGCCGCATATCTTGAATGCCAGTTCTGAAGAATCCACTTCATGGAAAGATCCGTCAACCAGAGTTGCCTTTATATCGACAACCTGATATCCGCCAAGAACTCCCGAAAGCATTGCTCCCTGAATTCCCTGATCAACACACGGTATATACTCCTTGGGTATTGCTCCTCCTGTAATCTTGTTGACGAACTCATAACCTTTTCCTGATTCATTGGGTTCAATCATCAGCTTTACATGAGCAAACTGCCCCTTTCCACCTGTCTGGCGGACATATCGTGTATCGACTGTGGCTGCCTTTTTAATGGTCTCTTTATAGGAGACCTGGGGCTTACCTACATTGGCTTCAACCTTAAACTCTCTCAACAGTCTGTCCACTATTATTTCAAGATGGAGCTCTCCCATTCCTGCGATTATGGTCTGCCCCGTTTCGTCATCCGTGTATGTGCGGAAGGTCGGGTCCTCCTCTGCAAGCTTCTGGAGTGCTATTGCCATCTTTTCCTGACCTGCCTTTGTTTTGGGCTCAATTGCTACCCTTATAACAGGCTCGGGGAATTCCATGGATTCTAAAACTATCTGGTGTTTGTCATCACAGAGAGTATCACCGGTGGTGGTATGCTTAAGACCAACCGCTGCTGCGATATCTCCTGACCACACCTGCTCTATATCTTCTCTGTGGTTGGCGTGCATCTGCAGAATTCTTCCTATTCTCTCTCTCTGGCCCTTTGTTGAGTTCATGCAAGTTGAACCGGTTTCAAAGGTTCCGGAGTAAACTCTGAAGAATGAAAGTCTTCCCACATAGGGATCTGTCATTATCTTGAATGCCAGAGCTGAAAACGGCGCACTGTCGTCTGCGGCTCTTTCTTCAACTTCTCCCGTCTTCGGATTAGTTCCTTCAATTGCCGGAACATCAAGCGGAGACGGCATATAGTCGACTACGGCATCAAGTAATTTCTGCACACCCTTGTTTTTGTATGAGGTTCCGCATGTAACCGGCACCATTTTAACTGATACTGTCGCTTTGCGGATGGCCTCTCTGATTTTGTCTGACGGGACATCTTCACCTTCAAGATAAAGCTCCATTATCTCATCATCAAAATCAGACACTGCTTCCAGAAGTTTTTCACGATATTCATCGGCAAGTTCCTGCATTTCCTCCGGAATTTCTTCCGTACGCATATCCTTCCCGAGATCATCATAATAAATGCGGGAATTCATATCGACCAGGTCAATGATTCCGCGGAAATCGTCTTCGGCTCCGATTGGCAGCTGAATCGGGACAGCATTGCACTTTAGTCTGTCGTGTATCATGTCTAATACATGGTAGAAATCTGCACCCATTATATCCATTTTGTTTATATAGATCATTCTGGGAACATTATAGTGGTCTGCCTGTCTCCAAACTGTTTCGGATTGGGGTTCTACACCACCCTTGGCGCATAGGACCGTCACGCATCCGTCCAGAACTCGCAGTGATCTTTCGACCTCTGCCGTGAAATCCACGTGACCCGGAGTATCGATGATATTGATTCGGGTATCCCGCCAGAAACATGTTGTCGCCGCAGAGGTGATTGTTATGCCTCTCTCCTGCTCCTGCTCCATCCAGTCCATAGTCGCGGTACCTTCATGAGTCTCACCAAGCTTATAATTGACACCTGTGTAGAAAAGAATACGCTCAGTAGTCGTGGTCTTTCCGGCATCAATATGGGCCATAATTCCGATATTTCTTGTTTTTTCAAGTGAGTACTTTCTCGGCATTTAAAACTCCTGGATAAATAATAATTACCACCTGAAGTGCGCAAAAGCCTTGTTTGCTTCTGCGTTCTTGTGCATATCCTCGCGCTTCTTAACAGCAGCACCGGTGTTATTGCATGCATCCATGATTTCGCCTGCAAGGCGCTCTTTCATGGTTTTCTCGCTGCGCTTGCGTGAATAATCTACAAGCCAGCGGAGTGCCAGCGTCTGGCGACGGGCGGGGCGGACTTCGATAGGAACCTGATAGGTTGCACCACCGACTCTGCGGGCCTTAACTTCCAGTGCGGGCATAATGTTGTTCATTGCTTCGTTGAAAGCATCAAGAGGCTCTTTTCCGGTTTTCTCTTTGATAATATCAAATGCACCGTATACAACCTTCTGAGCAACACCCTTCTTGCCATCGAGCATAACTCCGTTTATAAGCTTTGTTACGAGTACGGAATTGTACATAGGATCCGGCAAGATTTCTCTTTTGGGAACGTTTCCTCTTCTGGGCACGTTTGCTTCCCTCCTTCATTATAAAATGGAATCATAGGTACTCGGTCATATTTAAGACCGTTTGCGCCCCGAGGTTTACCAACAAAATTATATTATATATGTAAACTCCAGGGCAAAAATTTGCCGCTGCGGATGAAATTACTTCTTCGCTGTCTTCTTGGGCCTCTTGGCGCCATACTTGGAGCGCCCCTGCTTACGTCCGTCAACACCCTGGGCATCCAGAGTACCGCGGATGATGTGGTAACGCACACCAGGAAGGTCCTTTACACGACCGCCACGAATCATAACGACAGAGTGTTCCTGAAGATTATGACCTATGCCGGGGATGTATGCAGTGACTTCATAACCATTGGTCAGACGGACACGGGCGATTTTACGCAGAGCTGAGTTAGGTTTCTTAGGAGTGGATGTACGAACGGCTGTGCATACACCGCGCTTCTGAGGAGAACTCTGATTTGTTTCTTTGTTCTTAATTGTGTTCAGACCCTTCTGCATTGCAGGAGATGTGGACTTATAAG
>R15__coassemble_2383_pt1 | contig 8182 bp, 8 predicted proteins | sample R15__metabat2_low_PE_034 | metagenome-assembled genome bin R15 | reverse complement strand
CCAGAATCCCCGCAATGTTGGTAAAATAGATGACGCAGATGGCGTTGGTGAAGTAGGCAATGCAAAGTGCGGCGATATTATGCGCATGTACCTGAAAATCGACGACGGCATCATCACAGACTGCAAATTCAATACCTTTGGCTGCGGCAGCGCAATTGCCACAAGCTCTATGGCAACTGAGCTTATAAAGGGCAAGCCGGTTGAGGAAGCTCTTCAGCTTTCAAACAAGGCTGTTGTCGAGGCTCTCGACGGGCTGCCTGCACACAAGATTCACTGCTCAGTTCTTGCTGAAGAAGCTGTCAAAGCCGCAGTTAAGGACTACTACGATAAAAACGGCATTGAGTATGACCATGAGCAGTTCAAGAATGTGCACAACTGCGAGGAGTGCGAAGGCTGATAAACCCATAAATTAAATGAGTTTTCTAAATGTAATTGAGCTTCTAAGCGGAATTGCCCTTTTCCTTTACGGCGTAAAGCTGATGGGAGACGGTCTTAACAAAGCAGCCGGGAACAAGTTCGAGCTTGTTCTATACAGGCTCACGGGAAGCCCCTTCAAGGGTCTCTTGTTAGGTGCCGGGGTTACGGCTCTTATTCAGTCATCCTCGGCAGCTTCCGTTATGGTGGTAGGCTTTGTTAACGCCGGTATGATGAAATTTATACAGGCAGCGTATATTATTCTCGGTTCAATTCTCGGAACGAGCATAACCGGATGGATTACAAGCCTTTCAATGTTGGGCGCATCAGGCGGCTTGCTTGATATATTCTCCTCAACAGCTATCACAGGATTTTTCGCAATAGTCGGAATTTATCTCTGTAAATTTTCCAAGGTTCAGAAGCACAACTTTATAGGAAATATCCTTATGGGATTTGCCGTTCTTATGTATGGTATGTCGGCAATGAGCAATGCCGTGGTTCCACTGAGAGAAAGTCCTGCATTTCTCGATGCAATGACTAAATTCACAAATCCCGCTCTCGGAATTTTCATCGGAATGGTGTTTACCTGCATTATTCAAAGCTCAGCCGCAGCTGTCGGCGTCCTGCAGGCAATATCTCTCACCGGTGCACTCAGCTTTTCCGTTGCTTTTCCCGTCATGCTGGGAATAGCGGTAGGCGGGGCAATTCCTGTTCTGCTGAGTGCTCTCGGAGCGGAAATTAACGGCCAGCGCACTGCCCTTGTTCATCTGCTTTTTGATATTTTTGCGGCTCTCGTCTGCGGTGTCGTGTTCTATGCTGCCAATGCCCTATTCAATTTCGGCATAATGGATTCGATGCTCTCTCCGGTCAGTGTTGCCCTTGTAAACACACTATTCCGGCTTGTTGCCGTTATACTGCTCTATCCTGCCGTTAAGCTTATTGCAGGGCTTGCCCGCATAATCGTTAAGGATAAGGCTGCTGACTCTGCCGTTTCTCATGAATTTGAAAAGCTTGAAGACCGCTTTGTTACCCACCCTGCTCTTGCTCTTGAGCAAAGCCATATAGTTATAGACTCCATGGCAAATCACGTTAAGTCCGGGCTTTCGGATGCTATCTCGCTGCTCTATGATTTCAACGAAGAAAAATTTGACTGCGTTAATGAAAATGAATCTCTTGTCGATTCATACGAAGACAAGCTGGGAGCATATCTTGTTAAAATTTCCGCTTCAGAGCTGACTTCAAACCAGAATGGGCTTCTCTACAAATTCCTAAATGCCATCACTGACTTTGAACGAATAAGCGATCATGCGCTGAATATTGCAGAAAGCGCCAGGGAAATAAAGGATAAAAATATTGAATTTTCTTCTGAGGCAATTCATGAAATCGATGTTATGGTTTCTGCAATCAGTGAAATTATTTCAATGACGATAAGCTCCTTTGTCAATGATGATTATGAGCTTGCAAGTCACGTTGAACCTCTCGAAGAGCTCATTGATGACTTGAGCGATGAAATGAAGAGCCATCATGTATCAAGGCTTTCCCGTGGCATATGCACTCTGCAGCACGGCTTTGTTTTCAATGACCTTGTCACGAATTTTGAGCGAATATCCGACCACTGCTCGAATATTGCCCTTGCAATCCTGGAAATTCAAGACAACAACTTTGATGCTCATCAGCGCCTTGATAACCTGAAGCTGAGCCATGATGAGAATTTTGAGCGGCTATATTCTGAATACAAAATAAAATACTCATTCAATTAATTAAGAGGGGTCTCGTGCCCCTCTCTTTTAATAATCTCAGTATTTTTTTCTGCCTGCCATTTTGGCTCTGCGTTTTCTCTTTTTCTTATCTATCTCATATTGGGTAAACATTACACCGCCCCCAATAACCGCTACCGCGCCCACGGCGCCCAGGCCTATTTTAAGTCCCTTCGACATGCCGCCGGTTTTCTCTTCCTTGACATACGCAACATTTCGTCTTGTTGTGTATCCGCACACCTCACAGACTCCCTCTTCCTCTCCGTCTGCTTTCTTTGTTGCCTCTCTGGTTGTCGTCCAGCTCATGGTGTGCGTTTCCGGTTCTGAGGTTTCATCGCTGTAGCTGTCTGCGCTTTTATGCCAATGGCTGTTATCATCATATGTCCAGGCTTCTTCCCACTGGACTATGGTGATATTTTCATTTTCTTCAGGATCTACTTCCTCAGGTGCGTCAACTATTGTTATTCCCTGGGGCACATCCGTTTCTTCCTGTGTTTTCTCTTCCACAACAGTTATGGCATCGGGAGCCGCAACTATCTGTATTGTGGGCTCAGGAGCCGCATTTTTGACTGTTATTGACGCGCTGTTTGTCGGGACATCACCGCCTGCTCCTTTAAATATGCAGTATATGGACCATCCGTTAAGCTCCTCCGGGACATCATATATATTGCATCTGGTGCCGTTTTCAATATCTGCAATCACAGCGTAGGGGCCCGGGAATATACTCCCCACATCCTCTGCGTTATATGTCTCGTTATAGGGGCTTCTCAGCTTCCATTGATAGGAATCATATACCTGTGATGCCGTTGCCGTGAAGGAGAAGCATTCTCCTGCGTCATGGCTTTCATTTCCCGGATGATGCCACACAACTGCTGCCTGAATATCCGGGCTTATAAGGCGGGATATTGTTGCCGTCTTCAGATCAGAATTAACAGTCACTGTTGACTCCACACCATTTATATATCCCTTTGTTCCGAAGAAATCAAAAACTCCGTTTTCAACCCACAACGAAACGTTGACATTCAGCACGTAGTCTCTGTTTTCCACCTTCGTTCCTGCTCCCACAAGCTCCCATCCGGTTACTGCCAGACCTGTTGTGTTCGTTTTTATCACGATGTCTGAAACCTTCTGCCCCACAACCGGCAGGGTGTTTCCCGTTGCCTTAGCTGATGTATAGGTTTCAATAAGGACCTTGTTGTATGTTACCTGGTCAATCGCCTCCGCCTTCTGAGGGCAGACTCCCGCAAGAATGAACAGTGCCATAAAAAGAACCGCAGCTTTTTTAAGTAACTTCATATTCACTATCTCCCGTCTAAATTAGTCTGTATTCTATGCTCAATCTGTTACTTTCTGCTCTTATATCTGCCATTGCCCCGGAAATTATCGGCATCATTGGGGGAAGATGGCCTATGTCTATGTCGAACAGTATCGGAACAGCATACTTCTCAAGAATTCCGGATACCGCAGTAAATCTGTCTAACCCCATGCCGTCTGCGTCCATCAGCATTGGCCGCCCGATAAGAAAGCCTTTCACATTCTTAAACCAGCCGGCATTATCCAGCTGCCAGAGTGCGCGCCTTATGCCCATAGGTGCCAGGTCGCAGGCTTCAAGAAACCATATTATTCCGTCTTCAGCATACTTTTCGCCAAATTCGGCTGCTTTGTCGAAGCTTGTTCCGCAAAGTATCTCGAGGCAGTCCAGGCACCCTCCGATAAGCCGCCCTGAAAAGGCTGCTCTGTTTTCAGCATTTGGAGAGTATATTCTCATAGCAAAGGGCTCTGTTGTGTTGTATGGAGCAAGGGGATTTTCTGAATCAGTGTCATCAAGCTCCCACAGCGGATAACTGTTCATTTGCAGCTTTCTTCCATGCAGAAGTTCAAATGCATCACTGACCGATTCATGCCATGTCTCCATTCCGAAGGTGCCTGCGCATGGCCCGTATATGGCTGCTGTATCGCAAAGTGTGGGAAGGGTGAACGTCAGATTTGTGTTGTCTGAATAGCCCATATACCATTTCGGCTCTGCTTTTTTTATTGCTTCGAAGTCAATATATGGAAGATCCTCGCACATTGTCTCTCCGCCGCCGCAGGAAATTATCACATCGCAATTGCCTGACGTGAAAAAATCGTTGATTTCAGCGGCGCATTTTTCCGGTGTGTTGCTCTTTCCTATTCCGCTGCTCTCATAGCAGTTCGGCCCGAGCACGCATGTATAACCCTTGTTGCTGAATATCTTCTGCGCGCTATTAAACCGTGAATAGTAGGGCTCAATAGCTGCCCCGAAGGAGGGGGCAACAAAGCCTATTTTTCCATTTTCCTTAAGGAATTCCGGGTATCTCATTCTGCTTTGCTCTGGCTTCTTATTTTTTCAAGCTCTGCAAAAATCCACTGGCAGAAGGCAGCACAGCCCTCTCCTGTTTTTGCGCTGATGGGGAAGATTTTTGCCAGAGGATTCAGCTTAAGAATTCTCTCCTTCGCCTTATCCATATCAAAGTCAAAGTAGTCAATTGTGTCTATCTTATTTATCAGAACCACATCGCTTGTCTGATACATAAGGGGATATTTCAGGGGTTTATCGTCCCCTTCAGGGATAGACAGAATAGTCACATTCTTATGGGCTCCGGTGTCGAACTCGGCAGGGCACACCAGATTGCCGATATTTTCAAGAATAAGCAGGTCAAGCCCTTCAGTGCCGAATTCCTGCAGAGCCCGTTCAGTCATGTCTGCGTCTATATGGCAGAGACCGCCGTTGTGAATCTGCAGGGAACGGACTCCCGTCATGTCTGCCACACGCTGAGCATCAAGGGAAGACTCAATATCCACATCCATCTCACCGATGGTAAGCTTGCCCTTCAGCATATTTATAAGCGTGCACAGAGTTGTGGTCTTGCCGCTGCCGGGGGAGGACATGAAATTCAAAAACAATGTGCCCTGGTTGCTGAGCTTTTTGCGGATAATTGCTGCAGATTTGTTATTTTCAGCGAAAATAGATTCGCCTATTTCTATCACTCGAACCTCAGCCATTTTACTTCGTCCACTCCTTTACTTTATTCACAATTGCATCTGCCAGCGCGCCGATTCCTTCGCCTGTCTTTGCAGAAACATAGTATATTTCGATTTCGGGATTAAGCTTTTTTGCGCAGCTTTCCATATATTCCTTGTTGAAATCGAAAACCGGCAGTGTGTCTATCTTGTTAACGACGAGAATATCGCAGGTCTGATACATTAGAGGATATTTTGCCGGCTTATCGTCTCCCTCGGGAACGGAAAGAATCGTCATGTTGATTGCAGCGCCTGTATCGAATTCTGCGGGGCACACCAGATTGCCGATATTTTCAAGAACGATAAGCTCAAGCTCATCATTATTGAGCGCCTTTATGCCCTGGCGCGTCATATCTGCATCAAGATGGCACATGCCACCAGTGTGCAGCTGGATAGAGGGCACTCCCGCTTCAGCCATAGTTTTTGCGTCTACGTCACTGTCTATATCCGCCTCCATCACGCCCCATTTAAGTCTGCCGTTGAAGGCTTTGTTGAGGGCGAGAAGAGTCGTTGTTTTGCCGCTGCCGGGGGATGACATGAGATTCAGCAGGCAGGTGCCCTGCTGCTTCAGGCTCTGGCGGAGGGCTTCTGCATCGCTGTCGTTATCTTCAAGAATAGTCTGCTTTAAATCAATTATTTCCATCACAGTTCTCCTAATTTACCTCATATGGTGCCAAAGATGCCTTAAGCATAAGAACCTGACTTTCAGTCAGACCGGAATACTTCACAACGAGCTTCACATCCATATTATCCTTGAGCATTGCTTTTGCGTTCTCTTCGCGACTCTCAACGCGCCCTTCTGAACGGCCTTCTTCACGCTCAATTTCGTATTTTTCAAGAAGCGACATATAATCAGTCCTCCATTCTATATGTTCTCTGGCTTTTTCAACTTCGGTATCAAGTGCTTCCGTAAAACCATCTCCGACCGATGCGTCAGTGAGGTAATCAAAAAATGCATTCATTTCGGGAGATAGTCCTTCTCTGGAGCCTTCTGCGTTTACTATAATCTTCTCTGCCTCGTCATTAAATTTGATGCTGCTATCTTCACGGCAGGTGCTTTCAATGTGATAAACGGGCAGCCCTGAATTTAGCGGATCATGCATGCATATGAATATTATGTATGTTTTCTTCAGTGCTGAATACTTTGCACCCGCGCTGATGAGATTTAGATCTATCATGCCCTGGTAATATCTCATTCTCTTTGGAAGGAATTCATCACGAATTACCTGCATTTCTATATCGAACACAGTATTCTGATCATCCTCTACATACACGTCAAAGCGAACACCGCGCCCGTCGTATGTTAGCGACACAGCCTTCTGTGCTTCTGCCAGTCTGACTTCTTTTATTTTGATTCCGATAATCAGTTCTAATAGCTGCCGGCAAAGCTCAAGATTTGAAGTCAGTATCTTACAGAACAGGAAATCATCAGTAAACGTCAGCTCGTCATAGGTCTTTCTTTTCTTCATTTGCTTCAGCTCCTCTCCGCATTTCACTTTGTTTATAATTTACCATCAGAACCGCAGAAATTCAATACATTTGTGTTAATTTATTCGCCGCAGCGGTAGCTACAAACTAATAACAGGCGGTTTTCAACCGCCTGTTATTGTTTTCTTTAATTAGGTTTTCTTCTCTGCAGGAGCATCAAGAAATTCAAAGCCTGCAGCAATATCGTCCTTTTCAAGGGCTGCCCCGGAATAGCGCTCGGAAATCTGCTTTGCAAGCTGTTCCTCTTCAAGCTTCATTGCCTTCATTTTTTTCACGAAGTAATAAACGACGACAACTAATGCCAGTGCAAAGAGGAAATTAGTCCAACCGCCATAGAGAACGCTGTGGTCAAGTATATATCTCATGCTTCAGCATCCTCCTTTTTCTCTGGGGAATCCTCGGGGGAGGATTCGGGGTTTGCGCTTAATTTATTAAGCTGCTCCTCGTAATCCTTCTCCCTGTTTTTCTGTTTTTTCGAGTGCACAAGTGCTGCTATTCCCATGATTGCCAGGCCAATATATGCCAGAAATGTCCACACATGAAGCCCTAATACATCATGAACGAAGTTCCAGAATTCCATTATTTCTCAGCCTCCTCCGGTTTTTCTCCGGTTGCAAAGCACTTCTTGAGCTCGAACATCTTCTTCTGGTGCTTCTTACGTTCATCGAAGTAGGCAAGCTGAGTCAGGAATGCTGTCATCACGAAGATGAAGGGAAGTGCTGCGTCGTTGTGGGTCGGCTTGAACTGAAGAGGTACGTCATCCTCATCCACCGGAACGATTTCGATGCCGTAGTTTTCGTCGAACTTGATCTCGCCCCAATCAGTTGGCTCATCGGGAGTTGGGGGCGGGGTTGGGGTCGGATCATCGGGCTCATCGGGATCTGGGGTTGGTTCCGGTTCATCGGGATCTATGCCACGTGTATCCTCTGCCAGATAGAAGAATGTGATAGTAACATCCTTTGCCGGCATATAGAAATACATATTGTTTGCCACATTTTCAGTTACATTATAGTAGCCTTTGATGTTAATATCATCTGCTCTGAGTATGATACCATCGCCGTATTTTGCAGTCGCTTCAATCGGGTTCTTAACTGGTTCATATGTCTGAGCATTAAGGAACCTTATTGTGTATTTATAGCTATTTATCGTGAAGACTGCGGTGAAGGTATAGGTCAGACCTGTCGTTTCATCGGGTGTTGCGCTTCCGGTTACATCCCATTTGTTGAATGTGTAACCTTCACGTGTTGCCTTGTATTCATTCATATTAAAGGCTTCGTTGACTGTTACTATCCAACCCTCTGCGTCACTTCCGGTCTTTGTATTGACCGTGCTGTTGTAGCTCCATGTTCCGCCGTTCGGTACTACCTTTATCTTGCTGCCCACGGGTATCGGATCATCAGGACCTACGCTTACACTCCACTGAGCTGTGAAGGTATAGGTCAGACCTGTCGTTTCATCGGGTGTTGCGCTTCCGGTTACAT
>R15__coassemble_2362_pt1 | contig 8233 bp, 6 predicted proteins | sample R15__metabat2_low_PE_034 | metagenome-assembled genome bin R15 | reverse complement strand
GGCTTGCTGTGGGGGATAATGTCACTTGGCGTATATATAACATTCAGAGTGCTTGATGTTGCAGATTTGAGCGTTGACGGAAGCTTTGCAACAGGCGGAGCTGTAACGGTTATGCTTATAATTGCCGGCCTTCCGGCATGGGTTGCGGTTCTGTGTGCGATTCTGGCAGGGGTTCTCGCAGGGCTGTGTACGGGGCTGCTCCACACAAAGCTTGGTATTCCGGCGATTCTTGCAGGAATACTGACACAATTTGCCCTGTATTCAATTAACCTGAGAATAATGGGCATGAAGTCAAACCAGACAGCAAGTCTTAAAAATTACGGAATGTTCTTTGAAAATGGAAAGGGGTTTCTAATTTCCTCAAGATATGTTCCACAGGCAATCGGAGTAGGACTTATTATTTCGGCGCTTGTTGTGGGGCTGCTGTACTGGTATTTTGGAACAGAACAGGGCGCCGCTATAAGAGCAACGGGTTCTAATCCCGTTATGAGCAGAGCCCAGGGAATCAACACGGATAACATGAAGGTTCTCGGACTTGCAATTTCAAATGGAATAGTGGCTCTTTCCGGTGGCCTTATGACACAGTTTCAGGGAACAGCTGACGTTAATATGGGGCGCGGAGCAATTGTTATAGGATTGGCAGCAATAGTAATAGGCGAGGTTCTGTGTGATGTTCTGTTCAGCAAGGGGTGTAATTTCGCATTGAGGCTGAGCTTTGCAATCGTCGGAGGCATACTTTACTACATTGTCATGACGGTTATCCTGTGGCTTAAGATGGACCCTAACGATCTAAAGCTTTTCACTGCAATAATAGTTGCAGCTTTCCTTGCAGTGCCGTATCTGAAAAATCAGGCAAGAACATCATTTAACGGGAAGAAGGGAAAATGATATGCTGAAAGTTAATTCTATTTCAAAAACCTTCAATCCGGGAACAATAAACGAAAAAAAGGCTCTTTCCAATTTGAGTCTGCATCTTAAAGAAGGCGAGTTTGTAACTGTTATCGGTGGAAACGGGGCAGGGAAAAGCACATTGCTGAATGCGGTTGCAGGAGTGTGGCCGGTAGACAGCGGCTCTATAATACTTGATGGAAATGATGTAACACCGCTGCCGGAATTTAAACGGGCAAAATATATAGGAAGAGTTTTTCAGGACCCGATGATGGGAACTGCACCCGACATGTGGATTGAGGAAAATCTTGCTCTGGCGCTTGAACGCGGTGAGAAGAGACATCTTAGATGGATGGTTGGCAAAGAGGACCGGGAGTTCTTCAAGGAAAAGCTATCAGTGCTGGGGCTTGGACTTGAAGACAGACTTCAGGTGAAGGTCGGCATGCTTTCCGGAGGCCAGCGCCAGGCGCTTACGCTCCTTATGGCAACGCTTCGCAAGCCGAAGCTGCTTCTACTTGATGAACATACGGCTGCTCTTGATCCGGCAACGGCATCAAAGGTGCTTGAACTTTCAGACAGACTGATTGAAGACAATAATCTCACGGCACTTATGATAACGCATAATATGACTGATGCAATTAAACATGGTAACAGGCTTATCATGATGAATGAAGGTAAAATCATTCTGGATATTGCAGGAGAAGACAAAAAGAAGCTTACAAAAAGAGAGCTTCTAGAAAAATTCGCTGAGATTTCCGGAACCCAGGAGGAGACAGATGCAGTTCTGCTCTCATGAATAATAGAAGAGGGATGGGCGCAGCCCATCCCGTTTTTTACAAAATTTTGGTTGTTTTATTACAGCGCGCCCGCAGCTTCCTCATCAAGAATAACAACACAGTTTTTATGCAGCTGGAGAATAGAAGCAGGAACCTGAGGATCAACAGGACCGAAGAAGGATTTTTTAACAATTTCAGCCTTATCTTTTCCGGTTGCTATGAGAATAACTTTGCGTGCTGCCATGACTGTTCCGATTCCCATTGTTATTGCGGCAGTCGGTACCTTGCCTATATCTCCATCGAAGAAGCGCTTGTTTGCTTCTCTGGTCATTTCTGTGAGCTGAGTTTCATGGGTGATTTTTGGGAAAAAGCTGTCGGGTTCGTTGAAACCGATGTGCCCGTCATGACCGATACCAAGAAGCTGAATATCGATTCCACCAAGCTCTTCGATTTTTTTCTCGTATTCAAGGCAGAACGCCCCTACATCCGCTGCAAGACCATTTGGAACAAATGTATTTGCTTTGTTGATATTTACATGATTGAATAGATTGTCGTTCATGAAATATCTGTAGCTCTGCTCATGCTCTGGAGACAGACCTTTATATTCGTCCAGATTAACAGTGCGTACAGTCGAAAAGTCAATCTCGCCGCGCTGATTCATGGCGATTAGCTCTCTGTAAAGAGGAATGGGTGTGGAACCTGTCGCAAGACCGAGAACACAGTATGGCTTTGTCTGCATAAGAGCACGGAAATGCTGGGCTGCACATCTTCCAGCAGATTCGGGAGTTTTTGCTATAATTATCTGATTATGTATCATAATCGTTTATCTCTCCTTAATGAATAATACTCTCCGATTTTAGACTTTGAAGGCTATGATGTCAATATGAAAATGCTTATAAAATTGTTCCTGCTTGTGACAATTATAACATTTTATGATTACAAATATTATTGACTTTTATATATCTCTATTGTAGAATGTTCTCAGAAATGGGATTTTTATCTGAAAGAGGTGTCTTAATGTATAAAGTTGTAACCAAGCGTTTCCTCAATGAGGCAAAGACAATATGCCTTTTCGAGATAGACGCGCCGCTGATTGCCCGTCACGCACAGGCAGGTCAGTTCGTTATTTTCCGCCTTGATGAACAGGGCGAAAGAGTTCCTGTATCAGTTGCCGGATACGACCGCGAAAAAGGTACAGTAACAGTTATGGTTCAGGCAGCTGGCCGCACAACAAAGATGCTGCACACAGTTGAAGAAGGCGACGTTATAACAGACATAGTGGGTCCGCTTGGAAAAGCAACTGAGATGGAAGGCCTCAAAAAGGTCTGCGTTGTAGGTGGCGGAGTCGGCTGCGCTATTGCATATCCGATTGCAAAGGAAATGCACGAAAAAGGCATAGATGTGACTTTCATAGCGGGCTTCAGAAGCAAGGATATAGTAATCCTTAACGACGAACTGCAGGCTGCATCAAATAAGCTCATTATGTGCACAGATGATGGAACCTTCGGGCGCAGATGCTTCACAACAGTTGCTCTCAGAGAAGAAATCGAGGCAAATATAGCAGAAGGCAAGCCCCAGTTCGACAGAGTAATTGCAATCGGTCCTGATATCATGATGAAGTTCCTCGCAGATGTCACACGCCCATACGCAATAAAGACAATAATTTCTCTTGACCCGATAATGGTTGATGGAACCGGAATGTGCGGCGGTTGCCGTGTAATCGTAGGAGGGGAGACGAAGTTTGCCTGTGTAGACGGTCCTGACTTTGACGCACATGAAGTAGACTTTGATTCTCTTATCAGACGTGCCGCTTTCTATAAATCAGAACAGGATATAACAGCTAAACACATCTGCAAGATGACAGGAGGAGTTCGCAATGGCTGAAGGATATAATGGGTACCTTGCGGATACGCGCAAGGAGGTCGAAAGAACCTGCGCTGCATGTGAAAACAAAAACTGCAACGGCATGTGTGAAATAACCAAGCGTATTAACAATTTCCCCGGTCTGATGGCTGATGTCATTTCAGAAAAAAAGCTTTTCAAGCATCCGATGCCGGAGCAGGATCCTGTTGAGAGAGCACAGAATTTCGATGAGGTTGCTCTCGGATACACTGCCGAAATGGCAATCGAAGAGGCAAAGCGTTGCCTTAACTGCCCGAATCCCCGCTGCCGTCAGGGCTGCCCCGTATCCGTGCGCATTCCTGAATTCATAGCAAAGGTTGCAAAGGGCGATTTCGAAGGTGCATATGTAACCATAACAAGCACAAACTCCCTTCCTGCGGTGTGCGGGCGCGTATGTCCCCAGGAAAGGCAGTGCGAGAGCAAGTGCGTACGCGGACTTAAGGGTGAGAGCGTTGCAATCGGACGTCTCGAGCGTTTTGTTGCAGACTACCACAATGCACTTGAAGAGAGCCAGAAGACAGCCCCTGCAATTCAGCCTGCCAACGGGCACAAAGTTGCAGTTGTGGGCTCCGGACCTTCAGGGCTTACCTGTGCAGGAGACCTGTGCAAGATGGGCTACGACGTAACCATTTTCGAAGCATTCCACAAGAGCGGCGGTGTTCTTGTCTATGGTATTCCGCAGTTCCGTCTTCCTAAGGAAATAGTCCAGCTTGAGGTTGATAACCTTAAGAAAATGGGCGTTAAGATAGTAAATAATGCAATCATCGGAAAGAGCATAACCGTTGATGAGTTGTTTGAAGAAGGCTTTGAAGCAGTTTATATCGGTTCCGGCGCAGGTCTGCCGCAGTTCCTGCATATTCCTGGTGAAAATCTCATGGGTGTGTACTCCGCAAACGAAATTCTCACCAGAACAAACCTTATGAAGGCATACCGCCCGGATTACGACACACCGCTTAAGCACTTCCATAATGTTGCAGTCGTTGGCGGCGGAAACGTGGCAATGGACGCAGCCCGCGTTGCAAAACGTCTCGGAGATGGTCATATATACATCACATACCGCCGCGGTATTGATGAGCTTCCCGCACGTAAGGAAGAGGTGGAGCATGCAAAGGCTGAAGGAATTGAATTTGCACTGCTTAATAATCCTGTTTCCATAGTCGGCACTGAGGACGGATATGTTAAGGGCATTGAGCTTGTTAAGCAGGAGCTTGGCGAACCCGATGCAAAGGGGCGCCGCAGTCCTGTTCCTGTCGAGGGCTCCAACTGGGTTCTCCCCTGTGACGCAGTTATCATTGCAATCGGAACAAGTCCCAACCCGCTCATAAAGAACACAACAGAAGGTCTTGCAATCACCAAGAAGGGTGGAATCGAAACCAACCCCGAAACCGGGGAAACATCCAGAGAAGGTGTTTTCTGCGGTGGTGATGCTGCAACCGGTTCAGCAACCGTTATTCTTGCAATGGGTGCAGGAAAGATCGGAGCAAAGAACATAGATAAATACATAAAAAGCAAAAGCAAATAATAAAAAATAAAATTTTGTGCAATAAAGCTGCAGTCAAATAAACTGCAGCTTTTATTATTAGGTGCGTATATTCCAATGCTCTGTGGGGAATTTATTGCTCAGAAATATCATCAAAAATTATTCCGTCGGATTGCTCGGGATAAGTATCTGAGGGCTGCTCGATAATTGGCTCCTGCGGAGTTTCAGGCTGATAGTCATTTTCCTGACTTTCCGGTATAGGTTCAGGCTCAGATTCTTCCTGCACAGGAGGTTCGTCTCCTTTATATTTGAGACTTGGATCATCTATTATTACAATATGGTTTGGATCGGGACTGGGAGTGGATGAGACTGTATTTTGAGAAGAATCAGAATTCTCTTCGTCTTCCAGCTTTTTTTTCTCAGCTTCCTCCTGAAGACGTTTGAGTTCTTCCTCCTGGCGCTGCTGCTCGAGTATTTTTTCATCAAGCTCGTCTGCGGCTTTCATTTCTTCATCAGAGAACTGCTGCTCATAGCCTATTATGCGCCGCGCTTCAAGATTTCTGGTTTCAAGCCAATAATCAAGGTCGGTTATCACAACTCCGTTTGCAGTATCCATGGCATGGATGAATTTTCCGTCTCCCAGATATAAACCAACATGACCTATATAGCTGCCTGAACTGAAGCACAGTATGTCTCCGGGGAGAAGCTCATCATATTCGACATGATTGCCGTTTGTTGCCTGGTCTGCTGCCACCCTGTTGAGACGATATCCAAACTGCCTGTATACATAGTAAATAAGACCGGAGCAGTCGAAGCCGGTTTCGGGGGTTTTTCCGCTGTATACATATTTGTATCCCACGAACTGCTTTGCAAATTCAGCAATTTCTTCCCCGAGATACACCTCCGGAGTGGGTTCAGGTGATGGAGTGACTTCGGGAGCTTCCTCGGGCTCCTTAGAAGGCAGAGCTTCAACCGTTTCTTCCAAAACAGCTTCGGAATCGGACGCGTCAGGTATCTCATCACAGGCGCATATACAGAGTGATAATATGAGCAGTAGTGCCGTCACCGCAATTCGTAATGATTTTTTCTTTATGAATATGCGCCTCCTTCCTAAGATGTGCATATTTTACCACATAGAAAATATAAGGGCAATATTGAAGTGCTTTTTCTTGATAATTTTGATTTATGCTTTAAAGTGGTTACTATTAGGAAAAAATTCTAAATTGTAAATTCTCACGATTGACATAATATTGTAATTATGTTAACATAATTACAATACGGATTTCGGCATTGCTAAGCGGAGGGAATGACATGGCAGAGAATAAAAAAGAAGCGGAGAATATATTCCGCAAGAGTGAAAATGATATGAGCGAGATGGAGTTAATGATGGCAAATATAATTCAGAATAATGAAAATGAAGCGACTTCTGAAGAGAAGAATATCGAGGAACAGCTTGAAAAGCTCGCACTTTTCCCTCCGGAGACGAAAGAAAGGGTAAAAAAAGAGCCGGAAACCGCTCTGCCGGACAGAATGCCGGTTAATGCCTCTGCCAGAGCTGACTTTAATGAAACATCAAAGGAATCAGCAAAAGTCAAAAAAGATGATAAGAAAAAGTCAAATCCCAGAGCAACAAATATTGAAAGAGAAAAGAAAATAGCAAAGACAGTTAAGAAGAGCAACAGGAAGCCTGCTGCGGTTATTCTTGTGCTATGTGCATTTATGATTATAGGAGCTCTTGTATTCCATGCAATGATGGAAAATATATACGGAGACAGGCAGGAAAATTCAGCAGATTCTGAAGTCGAGCAGATTGTCTATAACCCAAGCGAAACAGACAATCCGGCATATTATATCGAGATACCGCCCGATACAGTGTTCCCGTCTCCGGAAACAGAGGAAGAGATTGAGGCTGCCTTGAACGGCGAGGAAGAGGAAGACACATCGATATCTATAATATCAGATCCGAGAAACGAAAATCAGGATGGAACATACACATTGTATGTTGAGGATGTGAGCTGGACTGCAGCGCAGGAAAAGTGCGCGTCCATGGGCGGGCACCTTGTGACCATAAGCAACCAGGAGGAGCTCGATAAGGTCATAGCGATGGCTGAGGAGCAGGGAATTGAGAAGCTTTGGATAGGATGCCACAGAGAAAACGGGCAGCTTATTTGGGAAAACTATGAGACGATTGATTTCTATAAATGGGGCAAGGGTGAACCCTCCGAGTACGACAGCGGAGATAATGTAGCCGAGGATTATGTGATGCTCTGGAAGTTCAATGGCGAGTGGGTCTATAACGACAGCCGGAATGACCCCGTTGCCGATTACCCGGCAATGTACAGCGGAAAGATAGCATATATATGCGAGGATTACTGATTAAGGGGAAATTATTGAAATGAAAAGATGTTTAGCAGCGCTGCTTGTTCTGGTATTGTTGCTATCCGGTTCTTTGATGGTTTACGCTCAGGAGGAAGAAACCACTGATACACCATCGGACCAGGCAGAGGAAATTACAAATGCGGACGGACCAGCCGGTCTTACCGGAATTATAGATGCCGACTATCTGCAGAAGACGATTTCAGAATACGTTTCTCAAAACGGAATGGAAAGCGGAGAATCTGCAGTCAGTATCGGATACTGCTATACAGCAACAGGAGACACCTGGTTCTATAACGGAGATGCATGGTACTACAGCGCAAGCCTTTATAAAATCCCGGTGACGATGCTTTTTGAGGAAGAGGAGAACGCCGGAAAGATAACTCAGGAGACCATGATTTCCAACGAATATGCAACAGGAATTGTAAGCGACATGGAACACAAGTCCATTGTCTACTCTGATAACAACACCGGGCATGCGATGGTAGAGTATATGGGAGGAAGCTATGCGGGTAAGTGCTCTGACCAGACCATAAAGTATACAGATCTACCGGAAAGCTATTTTGATCAGAGCTTCTTTGACTACAGCTATTATTCTGCCAGGTACTATACTCAAATTCTGCAGTACATCTACAATAATCAGGACCAGTTCCCTCACATAATTCCATATATGAAGGAAGCCACTACATATGAGCAGAATGCAGACGATTTGTATTTTCTCAGCAGAGACGGGCGCTATGAAGTGGCGCAGAAATACGGTTCATATGTGGAGAAAAGCGGTGAAGGAGACGATAACAAGCACGCTGGCGGG
>R15__coassemble_2341_pt1 | contig 8295 bp, 8 predicted proteins | sample R15__metabat2_low_PE_034 | metagenome-assembled genome bin R15 | reverse complement strand
CAGTAAAGCAGCCCCCGTTTTCGGAGCTGCTTTGAATTTTCCGGATTTGCGACTAATGCTGCGTATTTACTTCAATTTGTGCCGGAATACGTATTATTTCCTCTTGGCAAGATAGTAAAATCCATTTTGGACTGAATAGTTACCGGAATTTTTAGAGTTTGAATACATACAGAAGAAAATATGCTGTGGGAATTGAGAACATCAGACTGTCTGCCCGGTCGAACATTCCTCCGTGCCCGGGAATAAGATCTGAGAAATCCTTTACGCCTATATATCTTTTTATAAGAGATTCAGCCAAATCCCCGATTTGCCCCATTGTGGAGGCTGCAAGCGCTGTTATAAGGCAGGGGAGAAGCGGCGCCGGATGGAAAAGACTGAAAATGAAATAAACGAGAAGCCCTGCCGGAATCGACATTGCAGCCCCAATCAGGCAGCCCTCGATGGTCTTATTAGGGGAGACAAGGGGAGCCAGCTTATGCTTTCCGAACCGCTTTCCGCCGAAAAGTGCAAAAGCATCGCACATCCAGGTCGCAGCACATGCCAGAGAGAGTGTGAGAAGCCATCTGTCGCTCACGGAAATTATCATCATCAGAGCGAAGGGAAAGCAAGGGTATGAAAGACCTGCAAGAGTATATAGAGCACCCTTACCGGAGACATTTTCGTGTATAATCCCGGAGAAAAGTGCAATGAATATTGCAAAAGTGAACCAGGCAAGATATGCCATAAGGCCGCATCGTGTTATTGTGAGAATAATCTGGATAACAAGATAGGAATACAGCACCCAGCCTGTGCAGTTTATGCCGATATCCTTGAGATTTTTGCAAAGCTCATAGGCGCACAGAATTCCTGCAACGCCGAAGAACAGAACACGGGTTGCCATCAGCGGCATGCAGGCAACAACTATAGCTATGAGTATTATGCAGGAGATAACACGGGTTTTCAATATATTCCGCCTTTCTTATGCCGGCTCGTAGGATTTGCCCACTTCAATGCCGTTTGCGTCGTATTCGATATCCTCCATAACTGCAGGGTCAACCTTGCTGCGCTTTTTAACCGTCATTCCCTGCCCCTGAAGGTTGAAAACCCAAATTTTATATCCAGGATTTTCAGGATCGTCTTTTCTGAATATTGAGGTCTCATTTAGACGGCAGAATTTTGCTCTTCCCTCGGGAGTATCCAGCATATCTCCCTCTCCATTATAATACAGCTCGTCCTTAAGGGCTTCCTTTTTGAATTCCTCCCATTGGGAATCTTCAACATTCATAACATCCTTTGGCTGAATCACTAAAAAACATCCTCTCATTATTATAATTATTCACCACTAATATATCATTTACACAAAATTTAATCAACAGTGATTTGCGCTTATTGAAAAAAGTATTTTTTCGGTTATAATATATTGCAGTAAAACTAAAAAAGAAACGGAGCCTTTCAAAGTATGAAAAAAATAACCCGCGTAGGTATAGCCACAAGCGGCGGCGACTGCCAGGGGCTTAATGCGGCAATTCGCGGCGTTGGCAAGGCGCTGCACGAGAAAATAGAAAATATAGAAGTCTTCGGTATGTACGACGGATACCGCGGCCTTATAGACGGAGACTACAAGTTTATGGAACGGAAGGATTTTTCCGGAATCCTCACCCAAGGGGGGACAATTCTCGGAACCTCCCGCCAGCTGTATGTCCCGGGAAAGGATATTGTCGACGAAAACGGAGAAAGCCTTATTCCTGCCATGAAGGATACATACAACAGGCTGAATCTTGACTGTCTTGTTGTTATGGGAGGCAACGGAACACAAAAGAGCGCCAAGCTTCTCATGGATGCCGGAATGAACATAGTAACTCTCCCCAAGACAATAGACAACGACATATACGGAACAGACACCACCTTCGGTTTTCAGAGCGCTGTTGATATAGCCACAAACGTCATAGACTATGTGCACACGACCGCCTCATCACACAGCCGTATTTTCATAGTTGAGGTTATGGGAAGGGACGCAGGCTGGCTCACACTGTATTCGGGGCTTGGCAGCGGAGCAGATATAATTCTTCTCCCTGAAATACCATACAGCACAGACAGCATGCTGAAAACTATTGAAGCAAGAAAAAAGAACAACTGCAGCTTCACAATTATTGCATGTGCAGAAGGTGCAGTTGAAAATGGCGATGCCATTCTTTCAGAAGAGGAAAGCAGAAAGAAAAAGGAAGCCTCAGCTTTCCCCACCGTATCATATCAGCTGGCATCTGAATTGGAGGAGCTCACTCATCAGGAGTGCAGGGTTGTTGTTCCCGGCCACTACCAGAGAGGCGGTCCTCCCTGCCCATACGACAGAGTCCTTGCAACCCAGTTCGGAGCCGCTGCAGCAAATCTTATTGCCGAAAAACAGTATGGCAGAATGGTTGCCGTGCGCGGCGGAGAAATTACATCCATCTCAATAGATGAGGCAGCAAGCAGAACAAAGTTCCTGCCCACGGACCATCCAATGATTCAGGTGGCAAGAGATATAGGAATCTGCCTGGGAGACTGATTATAGCTTATAAATAAAAACAGGGGAGCAGAAATGCTCCCCGTTATTATTGCGGTTATATTCTCTTCCACTTTGCGCCGTTTGGAATATCTGTTACTTCAATTCCCATGGCCTTCAATTCATCGCGGATTGCGTCTGCCTTCGCAAAATCCTTGGCTTTCTTTGCGTCTCTGCGCTGAAGAATCTTTTCTTCGATTGCACTGTCGGGCTCGCCGTCTTCGGCTATAACGGAAAATTCCGTTCCTGTTGCTGCCTGCTTTGCAAGCTCGGCACGCTTTTTATTAGCCTTTTCAATAAGACCGAGTGAAAGAACAGAGTCGAAATCGGCAATTGCCTTAAGCTTAGTTTCATCGCTGGTTTTCGCCTTGAGAACATCATAAAGAGCCGTCACTGCAAGAGATGTGTTTATATCATTGTCTAACGCTGCTGTGAACTTTTCCTTTAAGGAATTAAAGGCTGCTTCGTCAAATTCTCCGTTACCGGGCTTAAGTGCGGCTATTTTTGCTATGAGCTTATTGTATGCAAGCTGGGCATTATCCAGATTTTCCCAGGTAAATACAAGAGATTTGCGGTAATGGCTCTGGAGGCAGAAGAAACGGTAGCACAGAGGATCATAACCCTTTTCTTCAAGAAGCGAAACTGTGAGGAACTCACCCTTTGACTTGCTCATTTTGCCCTCAGGAGTGTTGAGATGGAGAACATGCATCCAGTAGTTGCACCAGTGGTGGCCGATATATGACTCAGACTGTGCAATTTCGTTGGTGTGATGGGGGAATGCATTGTCTATTCCACCGCAGTGAATATCAAGATTTTCCCCGAGATGCTTCAAGGAGATTCCGGAGCATTCAATGTGCCAGCCGGGATAGCCCACTCCCCAGGGAGAATCCCATTTTAAAGCCTGATCCTCGAATTTTGACTTTGTGAACCACAGCACAAAGTCGTTTTTATTGCGTTTATTCGTGTCTTCATCAACGCCCTCGCGGACACCTACTGCCAAATCCTCCTCGTTGAAGTCGTTGAATATATAGTACTTTTCAAGCTTCGATGTGTCGAAATAAACATTGCCGCCGGCAAAATACGCATATCCCGTGTCCATAAGCTTTGTTATTATCTTTATATACTCATCTATGCAGGAGGTTGCAGGCTCGACAACATCCGGGGTTTTTATATTAAGCTTGGCACAGTCATCAAAGAATGCATCGGTATAGAACTTTGCAATTTCCATGACGGTCTTGTGCTCTCTCTTAGCCCCCTTGAGCATTTTGTCTTCGCCCTCGTCTGCATCTGATGTGAGATGGCCGACGTCGGTTATATTCATAACACGCTTCACGTTGTATCCCGTATAGCGCAGGTACTTTTCGAGAATATCCTCCATTATATAGGAACGCAGATTGCCTATATGGGCAAAGTGGTATACCGTGGGACCGCATGTATACATGCTCACAAGCTCCGGATTATTGGGCACAAATTCTTCCCTTTTGCGGGACGCACTGTTATATAGAATCATTTTATATCTCCTGAAATGTTATTATTGTATTTCTTCTCCGTAGAGAATTCCGTATTCTGCTGAAGTTATGTAAACCAATGCAAAATCACCCTCGGTACATCGGCCTTCAAAACGGACCTCTCCGTCTATGTCCGGTGAGTCTGCAAAGCTTCTGCCCACAAGAAGGCCGCTTTCATCATCACGGTATTGGCACAGCACCTTTATTGTCTTCCCGATGAAGGAATTGCAGAAGTCATCCATTATTTCAGCCTGCAGCTCGTTGACAAGCCCGGCTCTGCGGGCAGCTTCCTCAAATTCGCAGTGCTCCATCAGAGCAGCCGGTGTTCCTTCTTCAGGGGAGAAGGGGAAGACCCCTGCACGCTCGATTCTGAATTCCTTCAGAAATTCACACAGCTCTTCAAATTCCTCGTTGCCTTCTCCGGGCAGTCCCGCAATAAGGCTTGTCCTCAGCACAAGACCCGGGATTTTCTCGCGAAGCTTTCTGAAAAGCACTCTTATGCTTTCACCGGTATCTCTGCGGTTCATTTTTTTGAGAATACTGTCGTTTATGTGCTGGATCGGTATATCAAGATATTTAACGATTTTATCATTTGAGGCGATTTCCTCTATAAGCTCATCTGTTATTTTGTCAGGATAGAGATAATGGAGGCGAATCCATTCAACACCCTCTATCAGCGAAATTTCACGGCAGAGCTCGGCAAGGCAGCTTTTTCCGTATATATCTTCGCCGTATCTTGTTATATCCTGGGCGATAATTATAATTTCCTTTATGCCGTGCCCGGCGAGATCTCGCGCCTCTTCAAGAATGTTTTCCATTTTTCTCGATCTGTATCTGCCGCGTATGTATGGAATGGCGCAGAATGAGCAGAAATTATCGCAGCCTTCCGCTATTCTCAGATATGCCCAGGATGGCCCGGTGGACACAATTCTGGGAATCTCATCTATTGGCAGGCTGTTTCCGCAGAAGGAGGAATAGCCTCTACCTGAAAGGACGGAATTTGCGGCATTGACTATTTTATCATAATCCCCAACTCCCAAAACCGCGTCTATTTCCGGCAGCTCCTGGAGAATTGAATCCTTATACCGCTCGGAAAGGCACCCGGTGACGATAATTTTTCCCTGCCATCCGCTTTTTCTGAGCTCTGCTATTTCAAGGATTGTATCTATTGCCTCACTTTTGGCATCGTTTATAAATCCGCAGGTGTTTATTATGACCAGCTCTGCCTCCTCCGGACTGGGCACAAGCGCAAAGCCTGCTTCGTCCATAAGATAAAGCATCTGCTCACTGTTAACGAGATTTTTGGCACAGCCAAGTGAAATAAGAGAAAAAGTTTTTTCCATCAGAAGTCCTCTTCTGTATATCTTTTTAAGGCGGAGCGTATCTCATCCCAGCCGTATCCGCGCCTGTATAGAGAGGCTGATATTTTCTGTATCTGCTTTCTGTCAGTCGGGTCCTTAAGGCGTGAAGAAATAAATTTGTCTATTTTATCATCGCTTTCCGGCATGGCTTCCAAAGCTTCCTCCCATAAGTCTCTGCTGATGCCTCTTCGGCTCAGCTCGGCGCGAATTTTTCCGATGCCATAGCCCTTGGAGGCATAATGCCTGACTATTGCTTCGGAATATTCCGCGTCGTTCATCATTCCCAGCTCATAAAGCCGGGAAACTGCGAAATCAGAGCATTCTTCGTCATAGCCCTTGCGGAGCAGCTTCTCTTTAAGCTCCTTGCCGGACATCTGCCTTACTGACAGAAGCTCCGCACCCTTTTCCACACACAGATGCTTTGCCGAAAGCAGGATGAATTCTTCAAGCTGCTCATCGTCGATGTCTCTGCCGCTGAAAATCCGCAGGTCTGACACCGCAGAGAGAGTGGAGCGGATTTCCCGCCCGTCTTCAAGGTGAACCTTATATCGCCCGGGGGAGGTTTCCGTAATGGCTGTTATTTCCATTATCAGCCTTCGTCGAAGTCCTCTGCGCTTACATCTACGGGCCTGCCGGCAACCGGAGCATTTTCAGCCTCAGCCTTTCCCTTTTGGGTCAGCTTCATGGCGCTTTCCCTGACCTGCGCCTCTATTATGTCGCAAACATCGGGATTTGCCAGCAGATATTCCTTAACACCGTCTCTGCCCTGAATACGCTGCTCATTGCAGGTAAACCATGCACCTGCCTTGTCTATGATTTCAAGCTTAACTGCCATATCCACAATTTCGCCAATCTTGGATATGCCCTTGCCGTATACTATATCAAATTCAGCCTCTCTGAAGGGTGGTGCAACCTTGTTTTTAACGACCTTTGCCCTTGTCCTGTTGCCTATAATCTCTCCGCCTACCTTGAGAGTTTCAATTCTGCGGACATCAATTCTGACGGAGGAGTAATATTTCAGAGCAAGTCCTCCCGGAGTGGTTTCAGGGTTGCCATACATAACACCGATTTTCTGGCGCAGCTGGTTTATAAACACAACCGTGCAGTTGTTTTTTGAAATGGCACCTGCAAGACGCCGCATTGCCTGCGACATAAGCCGTGCAAGAGCACCGACAACTATGTCTCCAACCTCACCATCAAGCTCTGCCTTCGGAATAAGAGCGGCAACTGAATCTATGACCACGACATCAACTGCAGATGAACGCACCAGAGATTCCGCTATGTCGAGCGCCTGCTCACCGGTATCCGGCTGAGAGATAAGCAGATTGTCTATATCGACACCGAGTGCACGGGCATATGCAGGCTCGAGAGCATGCTCAACGTCTATATATGCAGCTTCTCCGCCGCTTTTCTGTGATGACGCAACAATGTGAAGAGCGAGTGTGGTTTTACCGGAAGCCTCCGGCCCGTATATTTCAATTATACGCCCCTTCGGAACACCGCCGATGCCAAGAGCAAGGTCAAGAGACAGAGACCCTGTGGAAAGAGCCTCGACGCTTATGGGAATGTCTTCTCCGAGACGCATTATCGTCCCTTTTCCGTAGTCCTTGTTTATCTTTGCTATTGCGGTTTCAAGGGCTTTCTTCTTTTCTTCATCTGATACGGAGTTTCTAACCGGTGTTACCGGCGCCTTTTTTTTCTCTGCCATAATTTTATATCTCCTTTTTCTTATTAACGAATCAAATGCGGCCGATTACGACTCTGTCTACTCCGATAGTGTCTCTGCGGGTGCCGACTGAGCTGAAGCCGCTGTTGCGCAGCATTTCGCACACTGCCTCTGCCTGCCCTTCTCCGACCTCAAATAGTATATATCCGCCGGGGTTCAGCAGAACTCTCCAGTGCTTGATTATCTGCCTGTAGAATTCCAAGCCGTCCTCTCCACCGTCGAGGGCAATAAGCGGTTCATAATCACGAACAGAGCTGTCCAGCTCGGAAATTTCCCCGCTTGTGATATAAGGAGGGTTGGAAATTATCATGTCGAAGCTTCCGATTGCCAGAGGGGGAGCAGCGCAGGCATCTGCCTGCATGCATATGGCGCGGGAAGACAGGTTGTTTTTACTGATGTTTGTTCTGCATACATCAAGAGCCTCAGGGCTGATATCAACAGCCACAAGCCTTGTTGCCGGCATTTCATGGCCGACTGCACAGGCTATGCAACCGCTTCCGCAGCACAAATCAAGAACTCTTGCGTCCATTTTATTTCCGGTCAGGAGCTCTATTGCCGCGTTTACTATTATTTCCGTGTCTATTCTGGGGATAAGAACATCCTGATTTATAAACATAGGGAGACCGTAAAACTCCCAGGAGTTAGTTATGTATGCAAGGGGCTCACCTTTAATGCGGCGAGAAACATATTCCATTGCTTTGTTTTCAATTTCCTCTGTGGTGTATAGCCTTATATCACGCAGAAACTGAGACAGATTTTTTTCAGCGGCGCACGCCAGAAGGTATTTGGCTTCAAAGCCGGCGTTTTCAATGCCCTTCTGCCGCAGAATATTTCTGATTGAAAGATATATGTCGTTATATGTTTTCAATTTTTAAAGACCCCACTCGTCGCTGCCCTTTTCCTCGGGGATAACCAGCTCAATTGCCCTTATTGCGCACTCAATCATCGAATCGTCAGGCTCATAGGTTGTTATGTGCTGCAGCCATCTGCCGGGAAAGGAAAGAATTCTTGAAAGCGCATTGTCGTGAAGACCGCACCAGCGGTTTATTTCATAGCTGATTCCAACCACGACCGGGAGCAGCAGAAGGTGATATCCCATGCGGGCAAAGCTGTTCGTCGACTTCACAACGGAGTTTACAAGTATGCTGACAAATACAACAACCAGCAGGAAGCTTGTTC
>R15__coassemble_2295_pt1 | contig 8388 bp, 17 predicted proteins | sample R15__metabat2_low_PE_034 | metagenome-assembled genome bin R15 | reverse complement strand
TAACCATAACTTTACCTTTACGCTTGATTATCTTGCACTTCTCGCACATGGGTTTTACTGAAGGTCTGACTTTCATTTTTTACCTCCTTATTTGCTTCTCCAGGTTATTCTGCCCCGCGTGACATCATATGGGGACATCTGCACGGTTACCTTGTCGCCTGGGAGAATTCTAATGAAATTCATCCGGAGTTTACCGGAAATATGCGCCAGTATAATGTGACCGCCGACGATATCAACTCTGAACGAGGTATTCGGAAGCGCTTCAACTACTGTGCCTTCCAATTCGATTACATCGTCTTTTGCCAAAGTATTATTCCTCCTATTCAGTAGGTCTTAAAGCTTTAACTTAAATGTTTTCAGCCATTGTTAGTATTTCAGGTTCGCCGTCCGTTATAGCTATCGTGTTTTCATAGTGGGCAGATAGTGTTCCGTCAGCCGATACAACAGTCCAGTCGTTATCGAGAACTTCAACCTCGTAACCTCCCATAATAACCATTGGTTCGATTGCGATTGTCATTCCCTTTTGGAGCCTTGGATTGCCTCTTCCGGCTTCTCGCCTGTCAGGCCTGTAATTCGGCACTTCAGGCGCTTCGTGCAGGCTTCGGCCTACACCGTGCCCCACAAAGTCTACTACAACTGAATAACCGTTGCTCTCCACATAGTCCTGTACTGCTGCTCCTATATCAGAAAGCCTGTATCCGATTTTTGCAAACTTAATTGCTTCAAAGAAGCTCTGTTTGGTAACATCAATCAGCTTCTGAGCCTCGGGAGTTATCTCCCCGCAGGCAAAGGTAGCTGCACAATCACCGACGTAGCCCTTATATGTTGCACCAACATCAATGGAAACTATGTCTCCGTTGTGCACTACCCTTTTTCCTGGAATACCATGTATGACTTCATCGTTTACTGAAATGCAGAGATTTCCGGGAAAACCGGAGTACCCCTTGAAAGTGGGATATGCACCGCATTTCACGATATAATCATGCACAATTTTGTCTATTTGCTTTGTGGTCACTCCGCTGCGTATTGCATCTCCTGCAATACTGCGTGCCTGAGCTGCAATCGCACCGGCCTGACGCATCAGTTCTATTTCTCTTGCAGATTTGATTTTTATGCTCTCAAACATAAATCAAATCCCCAGAGCGTTTCTTATTTCTGCCGTTGTTTCTTCAATTGACGGCTGATTATCCACCATTATGAGCTTAGCTCTTTCCTTGTAGAAAGCTTTGAGCGGCTCTGTGTCTTTATGATAGGTATCAAGTCTTGCTTTTACCGTTTCGGGAGCATCGTCCTTGCGGATTGTCAGCTCACCGCCACAGGCATCGCATATTCCCTCTGTTTTGGGAGGATTTGACTTGATATGGAAGGTTCTGCTGCAGTCCTTGCAGGTTCTTCTGCCGGACATACGGTCGATAATCGTTTCGTCTTCTATCTCAATTGAAAGAGCGTTGTCGATCTCGACTCCCAGCTTCTCCATTGCCTCTGCCTGAGGAATAGTGCGGGGAACACCGTCAAGTATATAACCGTTGACACAGTCATCCTGACCGAGTCTCTCCTTGATGATGCCTATAATCACATCATCAGGAACAAGCTTCCCTGCGTTAACATATTCTTTGGCTTTCAGCCCTATTTCGGTTTCTTCCTTCATCGCTGCGCGAAGGATATTTCCGGTGGATATTGTTGGAATATTCAGTTCCTTGCTCAATATTTCAGCCTGAGTCCCTTTTCCGGCACCAGGTGCACCTAAGAGTATTAATCTCATACCGTCACCTTATCAGTCAAGAAATCCTTTGTAGTTGCGCATAAGCAGCTGTGACTCGAGGGCTCTGATTGTCTCAAGTGCCACACCAACAACGATTATGATTGATGTACCGCCGAGAGACAGATTCGTGAGCGATGCCGTCTCGCTGAAATGTGTTATGAGAATTGGAACGACAGCAATAACTCCGAGATAAATTGCTCCGAAAAGTGTTATCTTATTAAGCACCTTCTGGATGAATTCGCTTGTCGGCTTGCCGGGACGGAAGCCGGGTATATATCCGCCGTTCTTCTTCAGATTATTTGCAACTTCTATAGGATTAAACTGAATTGTTGAGTAGAAGTATGCGAAGAATATTATGAGCAGGAAGTAAATTATTGCATATGCAATTGATGTGGTGTCGAATGCTTTGAGAAACCATCCGTCGCTCTTTCCTGTGAAGGCAGCAATTGTTGCCGGGAGAGAAGCTATGGACTGCGCAAAGATAATCGGCATAACACCGCTCATATTGACCTTCATAGGAAGGTGTGTGCTCTGTCCGCCATACATCTTGCGCCCGACGACTCTCTTTGAGTACTGAACCGGGACCCTGCGTTCTGCATCGTTCACAAACACTATGAGTATTATGATGAGCACTGCGCCAATATACATCAGGAGAGCAACCCACCACTGCAGGCTTCCGCTTGCAATGTTTCTGATTGTGCTGATGATACTTGTGGGGAAGCGGGAAATGATGCTTGCGAAAAGTATCATTGAAATGCCGTTTCCGATTCCATACTCGGTAATCTGTTCGCCAAGCCACATAATCAGTGCAGAGCCTGAGGTGAATGTGAGGATAATCACAACTGCGCACCAGAAGCTGCCCTGTGCATCGCTGACAAGAATTCCGTTGTTCTTTATTAGCATATAGTATGCGAAGCCCTGAAGAAGACCTATCGCAACAGTTGAATAACGGGTTATTGAAGCAATCTTTTTCTTGCCCTCTTCACCCTCTTCTTTGCTCATGCGTTCAAGAGCAGGAATTGCAATGCATAGAAGCTGGATAATGATTGATGCGTTGATATACGGCTGTATACTAAGTGCAAATATTGTTGCATTGGAGAACGCTCCGCCGGACATAACATCCAGGAGCCCGAGAACCGTATTGTTCATATAGGTGAAGTAGCTCTGGAGAGCATCTGTATTCACATACGGCACAGGGATTGAGTTTCCTATGCGGTAAAGCAGGATTATAAGCAGGGTGAATATAATCTTTTTGCGGATTTCTTCAACCTTCCATGCATTACGTAAGGTTTGAAGCACTTATACCACCTCTGCCTTTCCGCCGGCCGCTTCTATCTTCTGTTTTGCGGTTTCGGAGAAAGCAGCAGCTTTTACTGTCAGCTTCTTGGTAATTTCGCCGTTACCAAGAATTTTTATACCGTACTTGCACTTTGAGAGAACACCTGCATCAAGCAGTGCCTGTGCATCGACTACCGCTCCATCCTCGAACTTTTCGAGAAGGGAAACGTTGATTGCATCAAGAGGTTCTGCAAATATATTGTTGAAGCCTCTCTTAGGAATACGACGTGCCAGAGGCATCTGACCGCCTTCAAATCCTATGCGGGTACCGCCGCCGCTGCGGGCTTTCTGGCCTTTATGTCCACGGCCGGCTGTCTTGCCGTTTCCTGTTCCGTGACCTCTGCCCTTGCGCTTATCGACATGGGTAGAGCCGGGGATAGGGGAAAGATCATTAATAAACATTATCTTCTCCTCCTTATTCTTCAGTAACCTGGAGCAGATAGCCTATTTTGGCAATCTTGCCGCGGGTCTGGGGATTATCAGGCTGTACAGTTTCGTTTCCAATCTTGTGCAGACCAAGTGAATATGCTGTTGCGATGTGGCTGTCGAGTCTTCCGTTGAGGCTCTTAACCAGTTTTATCTTAAGATTAGCCATGACTTGACCTCCTTAACCCTGAATTTCTTCAGGAGTCTTGCCTCTGTAGAGAGCGACCTGAGCCGCGTCACGGAGAGACTTAAGACCTTCCATGGTTGCTGCCACAACGTTGGCAGGATTATTTGTGCGGAGGCACTTTGTACGGATATCTTTAATTCCGGCTGCCTCAACAACTGCACGAACTGCGCCACCGGCTATAACTCCGGTGCCTTCAGGTGCGGGCTTGAGAAGAACACGGCCTGCGCCGAATTCGCCTATAACTTCATGGGGAATTGTTGTTCCGCTGAGTGTTATTGTGCAAATATTCTTCTTTGCATCCTCGAGTCCCTTGCGGATAGCCTCGGATACTTCGTTTGCCTTGCCCATACCAAAGCCTACACGGCCCTTTCCATCGCCAACGACACAGAGTGCGGAGAACTTTGCTACACGGCCGCCCTTAACTGTCTTGCTTACACGGTTGAGGGAAACTACTTTCTCGATGAACTCGGAAGGAGCTTCTTCCTTGTTCCTGCGATCTTTTCTGTCATTATTATATGCCATTTCGTTGTCCCCCTTTCTTAGAACTTCAGGCCGGCTTCACGTGCGGCCTCTGCAAGTGCCATTACACGACCATGGTAAATGTATCCGCCGCGGTCGAATACTACTTCTTCGATGCCCTTCTGGAGAGCGCGCTCTGCAATTTTAGCACCGACTTTCTTTGCGGCTTCAGCGTTGCCGCCGTTGCCCTCAAAGCCCTTCTCGACGCTGGAAGCGGAAACGAGTGTGTTGCCAACTGTATCGTCGATTATCTGGGCATAAATGTTGTTTTCACTGCGGAAAACGCAAAGGCGAGGTCTTTCGGCTGTGCCGGAGATCTTGCCGCGTACCCTTGCATGACGCTTCATGCGCTGTCCTTTTGTATCAGGTCTTTTAATCATTCAGGCAATCCTCCTATTATTTTGCACCCGTCTTGCCTTCTTTGCGGCGAATGACTTCGTAGTCATACTTGATTCCCTTGCCCTTGTAGGGTTCAGGAGGTCTCTTACCACGAACTTCAGCTGCAAACTGGCCGACTTTCTGCTTGTCTATACCCTTGATAGTAATGTGGTTTGCATCGGGGACTTCGATCTGGATATCCTCTGTTTCGGGCATCACAACCTGATGTGAATAACCTATATTGAGAACCAGGTTCTTGTCTTCCTTGGATGCACGGTAACCTACGCCGTTAACTTCAAGCTTCTTTTCAAAGCCCTGAGTTACACCGACTACCATGTTGTCGATAAGTGTTCTTGTCAGACCATGGAGGCTTTTGCTCTGCTTTGTTTCATCGGGGCGCTCCACTTTGAGGACGCCGTCTTCCATTGTGATCTTCATCTGGGGAACGAGAGTGCGCTCGAGAGTGCCCTTAGGTCCCTTAACTGTGATCTTGTTTCCCTCGGCTACAGAAACTTCTACTCCTGCAGGAATGCTGATAGGCTTTAATCCGATTCTTGACATTGTTTATTCCTCCTTACCAAATGAAAGCAAGGACTTCTCCGCCGACATGCAGCTTGCGAGCTTCCTTGTCGGTCATGACGCCCTTAGATGTGGAGATTATGGCAATGCCAAGACCCTTAAGAACGCGGGGAAGCTCGTCTGCTCCGGCATAAACGCGGAGACCCGGCTTGCTTACACGGCGAAGGCCCTGGATAGCTTTTTCTTTGCCCGGGAGATACTTGAGAGTAATGCGAATTATTCCCTGTGTGCCGTCATCAATAATCTGATAATTCTTGATGTAGCCTTCATTGAGAAGAATTTCTGCAATAGCTTTCTTCATCTTTGAAGCAGGAACGTCTACACTTTCGTGCTTTGCGCTGCCGGCATTGCGGATACGAGTCAGCATGTCGGCAATTGGGTCTGTGATCTGCATGGTTTAATTCTCCTTTTTTAGAGTTACCGCTCATTTAAGCGGTTTCAGTGACGAGGTTCCATGCCAATGCATGATTGGTCACGGCCTTTCGCCAGCGGTTTGTGGCTTTGCCACTAATTTTTTATGTAATAGAGAAAAGCAATAGAGCTTTGTCTATTAACTTTTCTCTTTTACAACATTTTTGCAAAACTGCTCTCTTAGAAGCTTGCCTTGCGAACTCCGGGAATCTGACCTTTGTATGCCAGTTCTCTGAAGCAAATACGGCATATACCGTAATTGCGGAGATATGCATGAGGACGGCCGCAGATTTTGCAGCGGTTGTACTGGCGTGTTGAGTACTTTGCCGGAGCCTGCTGCTTAAGAATCATTGATTTCTTTGCCATTTTCTTACTCCTTCCTCAGTTCACGAACGGAGCGCCCAGAAGTCTGAGCAGTTCACGTGCTTCTTCGTCGGTCTGTGCAGTGGTGGTGATAGCAATGTTCATTCCGCGCAGCTTCTCAATCTTATCATATTCTATTTCGGGGAATATGATCTGTTCCTTCAGACCGAGGCTGTAGTTTCCACGGCCGTCAAATGCTTCAGCGGAAATTCCGCGGAAGTCACGTACACGGGGAAGTGCGATGTTGAACAGACGATCAAGGAACTCCCACATACGATCCTGGCGGAGTGTTACCTTAACGCCGACCTTCATTCCTTCACGGAGTTTGAAGTTAGCAACGGACTTCTTTGCTACAGTTGCAACGGCACGCTGACCGGTTATTGCAGATATATCTTTGATAACCGCTTCAAGAGCCTTTGCATTGTCCTTGCAGTCACCGCAGCCCACTGAAACAACTATCTTGTCGATTCTGGGGATCTGCATGCTGGACTTGTACTGAAATTTCTCCATCAGAGCAGGAGCAACTTCATCAACATACTTTTTCTTCATTGTTGTCATAATAAGTTATCTCCCTTCTCAGATTTCTGCGCCGCACTTTTTGCAGACACGGACTTTCTTTCCATCTGCAATTTTGTGACCGACGCGGGTTCCCTTGCCGCACTTGGGGCATACAAGCTGAACCTTGCTTACATAGATGGGGGTCTCAACCTTAATGATTCCGCCCTCTTCACCCTGCTTCTGGGCCTTCTTATGCTTTGTTGCGACGTTGACGCCTTCAACAACAACCTTCATATTCTTCGGGTCTGCAATAAGAACCTTACCCTGCTTGCCTTTGTCCTTACCGGACAGAACAACGACCTTATCGTCTCTCTTTATATTCATTCCGGTACCTCCATTAAATCACTTCGGGAGCGAGAGACAGGATCTTCATATATTCCTTGTCACGAAGCTCACGGGCAACTGGTCCAAAAATACGGGTGCCACGGGGATTCTTATCACCCTGGTTTATAAGAACTGCTGCATTCTCATCGAAGCGAACGTATGTTCCGTCTGCGCGACGTACGGGCTTTACTGTGCGCACGATAACAGCGCGTACAACATCGCCTTTCTTAACCTGACCGCCCGGAGCTGCCTTACGAACAGAGCAGATAACAACTTCACCTATGCTGCCGTATTTGCGTCTGGATCCGCCGAGCACGCGAATGGTCTTCAGTTCTTTAGCGCCGGTATTGTCAGCAACTTTTAAATAACTCTCTTCCTGTATCATTACACAGCGCCTCCTTACTTAGCTTTTTCAACGATTTCAACCACACGCCATCTCTTGTCCTTGGACAGGGGGCGGGTCTCCATCACGCGAACGATATCGCCTTCACGGCATTCATTATTTTCATCATGTGCCTTCAGACGGTAGGTTCTTCCGATAATCTTCTTATAGGTCTTGTGTGCGACGCGATCTTCAACAATAACGACTACTGTCTTGTCCATCTTGTCGGATACGACCTTGCCTACGCGGACCTTACGGGAAGTAGTTCTTTCTTCAGCCATTTTTACTTACCTCCTCAGTTCTGCTTCTCGCGAAGAACGGTCTTAACGCGAGCTATATCACGGCGGGTTGCGGAAATTCTTGACGGATTGTCAAGGTGATTTGTGCTGAGCTGCATACGGAGCATGAACAGATCCTTCTTCAGGTCCTGGAGCTTGGTTTCGAGCTCGGCAACAGACATTTCTCTTAATTCGTTTGCCTTCATATTATTCACCCTCTCCTTCTACAACTTCCTTAGCGACTATCTTGCACTTTATAGGAAGCTTGTGGCTGGCGAGACGGAGAGCTTCACGTGCGGTTTCCTCAGGAACGCCTGCGATCTCAAACATAACTCTGCCGGGCTTAACTACTGATACCCAATATTCAGGAGAACCTTTACCGGAACCCATACGGGTCTCAGCGGGCTTCGCTGTTACGGGCTTATCGGGGAATATCTTTATCCATACCTGACCGCCACGCTTTGTGTAGCGGGTCATAGCTATACGGGCTGCCTCAATCTGGTTGGAGGTTATCCAGCCGGGTTCCTGAGCCTGAAGTCCGTACTCACCGTAGGTAACTACGTTGCCGCGGGTTGCTTTGCCCTTCATGCGGCCGCGCTGTACTCTGCGGTACTTAACTCTTTTAGGCATTAACATCAGTTATTGCCTCCTTCCTGTGCAGGTGCTGCTGCGCGGGGTGCGCGGCGCTCACCGTTGGAGTAAGCAGGTCTGCTGCCGTAACCGCCCTGGCCGTTGCTCTGGCCGCGGTTGTCACGGTTGTAGCCGCCCTGACGGTTATTGTCGCGGTTGTAGCCGCCCTGACGGCGCTCGCCGCCCTGGCGTCTGTCGTCTCTTCTTCTGCGCTCGCCCTGGGGCTTGTTGAGGTCCATGGTACGGGGAGTGG
>R15__coassemble_2212_pt1 | contig 8608 bp, 3 predicted proteins | sample R15__metabat2_low_PE_034 | metagenome-assembled genome bin R15 | reverse complement strand
TTCTTGCTATGTCGGTATTAAAAATACCATGCAGATAATCAAATATCTGCTCTTCGCCGGTATTGGCGCCTCTGCGAATGATAACAACCGTCATCAGATCATAGTCGCTCTCCGGCTCATTGACGCTACCGATTATATCTTTTTTCTCTATGCTGTAGCTTGAAACGGTGTTCTGCTCATTTTCGGGAATACGCTCGTTGCATATCCATATGCTGTAGGCTTTGCACAGCCTATTGTAGTCTGTTTCCTCTGAAAGTGCACCGAGCTGTGAACCTATATCTCTCGCTGCATAGTAAATACCACGTTTTACAATCGGGTATCCCGGTTTATAATCGTTTTGAACCTCAATGTCTATATGAAGGAAAAACGTCAGCTTTTCGTTGGTTAATCTGGGATTTACTGCTTCGAACCGAACATCATAACGGATTAGCTTATCTGATACAGAGCTGAGTTCAGTTGGCAGTGCATCAATATTCACTGCTGCCGAGACATCGTCAACGGGATCATCCCTGATGCTGTCTTTATCTATAAAGCCGATAATCTCTTCAACCGAATATCCCTTGTATTCCTCCACGACTGATTGAAGAATAGGCGCTATTATCTTTGGATGCATCATAAGGAGCTTTGCTGCTGCATCATACTTTGGATTTTCACTGCAGGAAGCTGCCAGGGGAAGCTTTACATCCATCAAAATCACCGCCTTTCATCTGAAATTATTATATTTTAATATATCATCGGTGTCAATCCGAAAAATGTAAACTTAAAATGAAATCCCTCTGCCTCTCTCTACCAACTAAAAACTACCAACGCTCAGACCCCCTAAAAACAACACTGCAGGAGCATAAACGTTCCTGCAGTCGTTTAAATTTAAAAATGTGCGCTTAGTGGGCAGACTGATCATTCACCTGGATTTCTGAAGAAGCTTCAGAGCCGGGTGAATTTTTCTTTTTGCGATGCTTCATGATAATAACCACAGCAAGCGCTGCAACCGAAGCAAGCACAGCCCCGCCGATGATGATATACGAGGTTTTGAATTCGGAAACAATATCCCCTGTTATATAAACAAGCGACGCGCCGTTTTCCATATCAAATACTATGTATGAACCATCTGCCTTATAGCTTGCTGAATTGAGAACTCCGCTTTCATCAGTTATATAAAGTCTTCCACCGTCCTCCGCCTTCATGCGGACAGTCAATATCCCCTCATAATCGTTGACGGATAGAGTTGCGCCGGATATAGAATTGCTCTCTATGGTGAATATGCCTGAAAGATCAGGGGAATAATCGCCTACTGACAGAGACTGCTTTTCATTGAACTGCCCTTCGACAAGAAACAGCGGCTCAGCTTCCTCGGAGGCAAGAGTCGGAATGGGGGAGTAGTACTTTCCGCGGACTGTGAAGCCGGTGAATATATTGTAAGTCCGGAAATCATCCCATTTCCAGTACTGGCCCTTTTCGTTATCCGGTATAACGGGAATATCATCAATCGACCCGCCGAAGTCCACGTCAACAACCTTGACGGTTTTGCCCTCTGCAACAAACTTAACCTGAATCGGCAGGAAGGAGGCGGGAACATAGTCGAGAGCACACATTTCCTCATAGGTGACGGGCTCCGCCATATTCACATAGCTTGCCCCGTCTATAGCCCCGATTCCGTTATCGACATATATGTTCTCAATAAGCTCTCCGTCTGCATATCCGGCAACCGAGCCGATGTATTCGCATTCATTTTCAATAACAGTGTATGAAAGGCAGTGGGAAAGATTGCAGCCGGCGCCGCATATTCCGCCCACATAGCTTTTTCCGGCAAGTGTTGAGCGGGAGTTGCAGTCTTGAACAGTTCCCTCTGAAAGACCTGCTATACCGCCGGCATAGCTGCCCTGCTCGGCTGTGATGCTGCCGCTGCTTGTGCTGTTAGTGACGGCGCCGAGGGTCATGCTGCCCGCTATACCGCCGGAGCAGCTGTCTCTCACATAGATGGTCGAGCTGTTTTCGCAGTCACGGACAATGGCAAAAAAGGTGGTTTTCGCATCGGAAAGGAAATAGTCAGATATATTAAGCTTGTCTGCAATATCGAAATCCAGCTCCACGGCTGAAACACCCACAATTCCACCGGCATTTGAGTCTGCAGAAACAGAACCCGTGTTGGTGCACTGGCTTATGGCGCCGGTATTGCGCTGATAGGCTTCACGGATTGAGATATCCTCAGACAGCTCAGTCCTGTTTTTTATGGCAGAAACAGAGGAAGTGAGAGTGCTCACAATTCCGTCTACCTGAAGAATAATATACTCAATACCTGAGGAAAGCGTTGATGCGGTATCGCCTAAAAGAGCAGACATTTCGGCAGAGCTGTTATAAAGAGCAGTGATGTTTTCCTCTATAACCGTGACGTCAGGCGCGTTAATGACGGGATTATCGATATCAAAATCCTCTATGCTGATATCACTTGAATCATAGATTTTCAGCGCTTCCTCGCCGATGGTTTTTGCATACCCTGCCATCTCATTTGCCTTTTCTATATCGGCTCCGACCTTGCTGTTGAAGGAGGCGGTCGTCATATTGACGGCATTGTTAAGGGCATCAATCTGCCCCTGCATCTGCTGCACAAGATCGGAGGTGATTTCCGTCTCCAGCGCCGGAATAAGCTGACCGCAAATTCCGCCCACATCCTGCTGCCCCCAGACGGTTGCAGTATTTTTGCATTTGTGGATATATCCCGCATTCTTTCCTGCTATTCCCCCAACATTAAAGCCCTGATAGTTATATCCGACGCTTCCGCTGTTTGTGCAGCTGCTGAGTGTGCCGGTGTTAGAGCCTGAGATACCCCCCAGATTTGAAACATTGACGAAATCATCAGAGGAAAGCTGGGAAACATCGAAGCTTGCAATATCAAATTCATCCACCACGCGGACGTTTATTGCCTCGGTGCACACATCACCGTTATTTCTGCAGGAGACTATCATTCCGCTGTTGCTTCCGCAAATTCCGCCAATCTCCTTCTGCCCCTCTGTGCTGCCGGAAAATTTGCAGGAATTAATGGAGCCAGTTGGAAGGTTAACACCGCAAATTCCGCCAATCTGCTCGGCACCATTCACTGTTCCCAAAAAGCTGCAGCCCATTATTTTGCCGGCGTTTTCCCCGACAATACCGCCGGAAATACATGCAGAGCCCCCGGGAATGACAATGCCGCTGACATGAAGGTCTTTAATAACACCCTCTTCGCCCAGCCTTCTGAAAAGACCCTGCCTTGACCCCTCGAAGGTTACGCTCAGCCCCTTTATGGAATGCCCATCACCGTCAAACACACCGAAGAAATTCTGAATCGGGTGGAAGCCGGTTCCCGCAAGGCTCAGGTCGGTTTTGAGAACAAAGGTTTTGCCTCTTGAATAGCTGTCTAACGTGCATCCCTCGGCAAAGGAGAGAAATTCATCAATGCTGCTGATGCTGATAATCTCAGCTTCCTCTTTTTCGGTATCGGCGGCTAATGCCGGGACGATGAGAGAAAACAGAAGCACGGATATAAGAAAAAATGAGGAAAGCTGCTTAATCAATTTCATTTTGCACACCTGTTTTGATTTTTATAACTGTTTTATCAATAAGCCTGTCGCAAAGAACTATAAGCTGAGGAAGAACCGTTAAAACAAGAATAACTGAAATAAACGCGCCTCTGCCGACTGCAAGACCTATATGCCCCACATATACATCGCTGACACGGAAGGCAATGAGCAGCCCTGCTATTGTCATGATAGAGCCGGAGGTGAAAACAGTCGGAAAAGCATGGTTGACAGCCCGCGCCATTGCCTCCTTCGGTGGATACTCCTCCTTGAGCGCAAGGTAGCGGCTCATGAGCACAATTGCATAGTCTATGGTGGCGCCCATCTGGATAGCGGAGACTATCATGTAGGTTGCAAAGGAGGGGTGAGAATCAAGGAGAAACGGGAAGGAAAAATTAATCCATATGCTGCCCTGTATAACAAAAACAAGAACGGCGCAGCCCACAACCGATTTAAAGGTAAACAGAAGTATAGTAAAGATAGCAGCTATTGTGAGAAGGTTTATTTTTGCGGAATCGCTGTTATAGGTGTCTGAAAGATCACGGGAGGAGGTTATATTGCCCACTGCAAGAACATTTCCTTCGCCATAGTATTTTTCAGCAACAGAGCGCATTCTGTCTACCAGCTCAACGCTCTTTTCACCCTCTGCAGGAACATTGGCAGTGAATATAATGCGGTTATAGTTTTCTCCGCGAAGCTGGATTATTCCTCTGTCTAACTGGGAACGCAGGTCGTTTATGGTTTTTGCGCTCTCTCCGTCAAGCGTGACTATTCCCTGGTCGATTTTTTCAAAGAGATAGAGGAAAAGATCAACAAGAGGCACGTAATAATCGGATACATTCCCCACAATCGGCTGATACTGCTCATGCTCAAGCCCGTATGCCTGAAATAGCAGAGAAGCCTTCTGAACGGTTATGCCCAGAAGCTCTGAGAGCATCCTGGCGTTATAGTCATCCGTCAGCACATGACCTTCTTCCACCTCTATGCTGGCAAGACCTGTCGCGGATTTTATCTCATCGAACTGAGAAATTTCCTGAATAATTGCCTTTTCACTTGTGAAATCCTCTGCGGGAACTATCAGGGCAACAACAGTTGTGTCAGTGAAGGTCTGGGATATTATGCGCATGGAAGAGCGGGATTCTGATGGGACAAGCTCATCGATAGTGCTGTCGTTAAAGGAATAAACGGTTTTAGAGGAGTAGAAAATAGCGAAGGGAACAATAATGACAAAAAGAATAACAAAAATGAGCCTCGTCTTCATAAGGAAATTGCCCCAGGGCGTTAAATCCGGGAGAAGCGTCTTATGGGCGGTGCGTTCGAGAGCCTTCGGGAACATCATAATAAGTCCCGGCATAAGCAGAAATACAGTCAGAAGACTGCACACAATCCCCTTGCTCAGCACCATACCCAAATCGTAGCCGAGACGAAACTGCATAAGCATAAGGGCGCAGAGACCGGAAATAGTAGTCAGGCTGGAGGCAGAGATTTCAACGATTGACTTTGCAAGAGCATCCGTCAGCGCTTCTCTGTTTGAATCATGGCAGGGCACCTCATCCTGGTATCTGTGGCTGAATATAATGGCATAGTCAATGGCGAGAGCAAGCTGAAGAATAACGGCAACGGCGTTTGAGATTGAGGATATTTCACCCAGCCAGAAGTTTGTGCCCATATTGAGAAGGGCTGCAAAAACGAACACAATAAGGAAGATGACAACCTCAAAATAGCTTCTTGAGGTGAGCAGCAGGATAATGGCAATAACAACTGCCGCAATCAGAACAACACCCACCATTTCAGAAACAATCTGCCCGATCAGGTCGAGACCGATTTCTGAATTTATATAAAGATCCTTGCCGGCAAGTAAGGCTTTTATCTCGTTCAGGGCATTGATAACATCAGGGTCTTCATCTGTTCCATCGAAGGATACGCTGAAAAGCGCTGCAGAGCCGGAGTAGTGGGCTGTTGTATCATCAAAAGTAGCATCGGTGACATGGTCAACGGCTAATATTTTCTCCTGCAGCTCGAGAGCAGTGCTGTAGGTTATATTGGAAACCATTATCTCGGCAGAGCCGTAGGTAATGAATTCATCCTCCATAACCGTGAGACCCTTTCTCGTTTCCGTGTCTGCCGGGAGAAATGCTGTGAGGTCTGAATTAACCTTGACCTTGCTGATGGACATTGCACAGTATATACCCGCTACAATGAAAACTATCATTATGATAAACCGGTATTTTATTATTGCTGCCGCAATCTGATGCATCAGATCCGGCCGATTTTTATCCTTCAAAACAGCACCCCGCTTGTATATAATCGCTGAAGCTTAACACAATATTATATAATGCAAAAAATAAACGGTCAATAAGCAATAAAACGGATATGCCGAAAAAAGTGCCGATTTCGCAGTCTTGAACTGCAAAATCGGCACATGCTTATTATATTTATTTCAGTTCAGGAAATCCTTCAGCTTCTTTGAACGGCTGGGATGACGGAGCTTGCGGAGAGCCTTCGCTTCTATCTGGCGTATACGTTCACGGGTAACATTGAACTCCTTGCCCACCTCTTCAAGTGTGCGGGTTCTTCCGTCAACTATACCGAAGCGCAGCTCGAGAACCTTTTTCTCTCTCGGAGCAAGTGTGTCGAGAACCTCTTCAAGCTGCTCTCTGAGGAGAGTGAAGGAGGCTGCTTCTGAGGGCTCTGATGCGTCCTCGTCGGGAATGAAGTCTCCGAGATGGGAATCCTCTTCCTCGCCTATGGGAGTTTCAAGGGAAACGGGCTCCTGGGCAATTTTGAGAATATCGCGCACCTTTTCAACCGGCAGATCCATTTCTGCGGCGATTTCCTCGGCAGACGGATCGTGGCCCAGCTCCTGGAGCAGCTGGCGGGAAACACGGATGGTTTTATTTATAGTTTCAACCATGTGGACGGGAATGCGGATTGTTCTTGCCTGGTCGGCTATAGCACGGGTAATAGCCTGGCGAATCCACCATGTGGCATATGTGGAAAACTTATAGCCCTTTGTGTAGTCAAATTTTTCCACAGCCTTTATAAGACCGAGATTTCCTTCCTGTATAAGGTCGAGGAAAAGCATTCCTCTTCCCACATAGCGCTTTGCAATAGACACCACAAGGCGGAGATTTGCCTCCGTCATGCGCTGCTTGGCATATTCACTGCCCTCTGCCATCTTTTTTGCAAGCTCAACCTCTTCTTCGGCAGTAAGCAGTGGGACCTTGCCTATTTCCTTGAGATACATTCTCACAGGGTCGTCGGTTGATAAAGTGTCTGCATAGGCATCGGTATCGGCGAGCTCTTCCTCTGTTATCTCATCAGTCGGAACAAAGTCTGTGGGAATATCGTCTATGGAAGGGAGAGCTTCCATCAGCTCAAGCTCAATGTTGTTGGCTTCAATATCATCATAAAATTTTTCAACAATCTCATCCGGGAGATTCAGCTTATCGATGATTTTAAGGTCATTTGCGGTGAGCTTTCCGTTCTTTTTACCCTGCTGCAGCAAGGCTGCAAGATGCTCCTCAGGAGTCTTGTTAGGGTCGATTACAGGCTCAGCCTCCCGAGACTCGGAAGAACCCTTTTTGCGGGATGACTTCTTTTTCGCAGCCTTTTCGGGAGAATCCTCGAGAAAGTTGTCTGTTATGTCTGAGAGCGCCTCTTCTGATTTGGCGTCTTCTTCGGCAAGAAGTATGTCTGCCATTTTTGACAGTTCATCGGTTGAAAGCATGAGATCGTCGTTAAGATTGTTCATTTGGTTTGAAAGCCTTTCCTTTATTTTTTAGAGTTTCTGCCAGATCGCCCAGAGGAATATCCTGATGGCGGTCTTTGATTTTATTTATATAATCCTTCAGCATGGAATCGTTCACGGCACTGTCTGCGTGAATGTTTTCCGATTCATTAATTATATTTATAAGGTTGCTGATTTCAAGATTGCTCAGGTTTTCGCTGAGAACATCCGGGTTTATCGGCAAATCATTTTGCGCAAGCTCAAATACAGCAGAGAAGGTATGCCGGAGAATTTCATTTTTGAAATCATCGGCAGACAAATCCTCTAGCATTTTTTCTTTTGCATATTCCGGGTAGCGGTATAGAAGGCTTATTACCCCCTCCTCCGCCTTGGAGGTCTCGGGATTATCATATTTCACACCCGGAATGCCGGGGCTTAAAGGAGTAGAAATCCTGGCGCCATTGCCTCCGGTTTTGGCTCTCTCTATGAGCTTTTTGCGCTGCTTTTCAATTTCTCTTAATATGGTGTCTTCGGAAATTCCCGCAAGCTCCGCGATACGGCCTGCATAAACCATCCGCTTAACCTCATTCGGCAGAGCTGCAATAAGTCGGCATGCCTCGCCAATGAACTGAACCTTCTGCTCCGCAATATTGAGATCATAACGGGACTGAATCTCCTTGAGCCGGTAATCTACCTGCGCATCTGCTTTGTCTATCAGGCTCTGAAAAGCTCCCGCACCATGTGCCTTTATATACTCATCAGGGTCTTTGGCGCCGTCCATGCTGAGAACCTGAACATTCACATCGAGCTTTTCAAAGATTTCTATTGCTTTTCTGGTTGCTTTCTGCCCCGCATTATCGCTGTCGTATGCGATTATGACGCGGTTTTTGTATCTTGACATAAGCCCTGCCTGCTGAGGGGTGAGAGAGGTGCCCAGAGAAGCCACGGCTGAATCGAAACCCGCCTGGTGAAGGCTTACCACATCGATGTTTCCTTCAACAAGGATAAAGTAGTCTCTCTTTGACTTCTTTGCCAAATTGAGACCGAACAGGTTTCTGCCCTTATTGAAAACCATGGTTTCCTTAGAATTCAGGTATTTGGGGCTGAAATCACCCAAATCCCGCCCGGAAAAGCCGATCACATTCCCGCTCACATCAAAAACCGGGAACATCAGGCGATTCCTGAATGCATCGTAGTAGCTGGTGCCGGTTTCCTTATCCTTCTGCTTGATAAGCCCGGCTGCAAGAAGCTCCTCGTCGCTATATCCGAGAGTGTGCATGTTTTTGCGAAGAGCATTCCACTCGTTTGGCGCATAACCCAGACC
>R15__coassemble_2102_pt1 | contig 8876 bp, 7 predicted proteins | sample R15__metabat2_low_PE_034 | metagenome-assembled genome bin R15 | reverse complement strand
GATATATATGGCAAATTATAAGCGTCGCGCCGGAGACCGCAAGGAAGGTCGTCTTCTCCGCTCCATACCGGCTCTAAACAAATTTATGCCCTACGTCATGCCGGACAGAAATGATGCCAGCAATTTCTATGAAGAAAGCTTCGAGGTTTCAACTGTAGACAAGCAGCTTCGCCAGGAAAGAGTCGCCGGATACAAGGGCATAGGCTTTCTCCATTTTATGATAGCTGCATACATACGCTGTGTTTCCATGCTGCCGGGTGTCAACCGTTTTGTGGTTGGGCGCCGAATATATGCGAGAGACAACATTGAAATCGTCATGGTAGTCAAGCGCAGTCTCTCTGTCGGGGCAACTGAAACCTCAGTCAAAGTGGTCTTCGAACGCACAGACACGATTTATGATGTCTACCGCAAAATGAACGAAAAAATTGAAGAAATAAAAGCAGGAGACGGAAATAACAACACAGAGGACGTCGCCGAAACGCTGTGCCGCCTGCCCCGTTTTCTTCTGAAGTTTGCCATATGGGTTCTGAAGGTAATGGACTACTTCGGATGGATTCCGAAATCTCTTCTTGATGCAAGCCCCTTCCACGGCTCCATGATAATAACAGATATGGGTTCTCTGCGTATAGGGCCTATTTATCACCATATATACAACTTTGGCACGCTTCCGGTGTTCATCTCCTTTGGCGCCAAGCATCACAAATACGAGCTTGACCGCCACGGCCAGATGGTGGACAACAAATATATCGACTGCAAGTTTGTTCTTGATGAGCGCACTGTTGACGGTCATTACTATTCCCAGTTTCTCCAGGCGCTCCGCTATATATTCGCTCATCCCCAGATTCTCGAGGTTCCTCCCTCCAGAGTCATTGAAGATGTTAACTGACTGCAAAACCGCCTTACGGCGGTTTTTTAATTTCTGTGGTATATAGTTTTTATTTCTTCGGTTTCTGTTCCATCGGGATTGCATATAAACAGGTCGCTTTCAAGCTTCATTCCTGTTCTTCCCCCTCTTCTTCCCTCCACGAGAACAAGACTGGGCATTGCACCCGGCATATGGCTCACAATCCGCATTCTCTTCGGTTCGATGCCGTGGGCGCACATGCATGAGAAAAGCTCCACAAGCCGCTCCGGTTTATAGACAACGAAAAATTTTCCGTCCCACCGGCACAGATACTCCGCCGCCGAGCATATATCCTCCAGCGTGCAGGTCGTTTCCTCTCTTGCTGCTGCTCTTCTGGCATCCGGAGATACAACGCCTGAGCAAAGCGGGAAATAGGGGGGATTTGATATGACGAAATCAAAGCTCCCTGCTGTGAACAGCTTTTTGTATTCGCGGATATCTCCGTTTATTATATCCGATCTGCCTTCAAGCCCGTTGTGCTCCATATTCGTTTTTGCCAAAGCTGCCGCTTTTTCGTCAAGCTCAATTCCGGTCATGTGCAGCTTTTCGCTGCGGGAAAGGAGAAGCAGCGTTATTATTCCCGAAGCGCAGCCGAAGTCTATGCCTTTTTTCGCACCGCTGAGGGTTGCAAAATTCCCCAGAAGAACGGAATCAGTCCCGAATCTGATATTGTCTGACTGCGCCATTTCCGGCCCGTCCTTCCAGAGGTAGTCATACTGTATTTCCTGCATGGTATTCTCTTTCCTGTTGCACAAATATTTATAATATAAAAAAAACAGAGGGCTTGCGCCCTCTGTTTTATTGAGGAAATATTACTCCTCTTTAATTGCGTCTGCGGGGCAATTTGCTGCGCAGGTTCCGCACTGCAGGCACTTGTCCTGATCTATCACGTAATGTGCATCGCCCATATCGATTGCATCTGCAGGGCAATTTGCGGCACAGGTTCCGCAGGACAGGCATTCGTCAGTAATAACAAACATCGATGTGACCTCCGTACAGTATTCCCATCTGGGTTGGACCTATTGTAACACATTTAGAATAAAAATCAATTACCAAATTATAAAATTAACTATTACTTAAATTTTAGGTTTACGAGTGTGATGAGATTCTGTTATAATCAGAAAAAATACTTATGGGGGTAACTTTATGGAGAAAATAAAGCTCAAAACCGGATGCGGAAATGTCATCGGCATAAAAACAGGCTCAGGAAACATTTTTCAGGGCATTCCCTATGCTGAGGCAGAGCGCTTTGAATATCCAGTTCCGGTAACCGACTTCGGCGGCACCTTAGATGCAACGAAGAAGCCCCTCGAGTTCCCGCAGCTGAACGCATACGAAGACGACTCTGCGCGCTTCTATACCAGGGAATTCCGGCGCGGTGAAACCTTCGAATATGCGGAAAGTCCTCTCACACTGAATATTATAACCCCGGAAAATGCGGAAAACTGCCCGGTGCTCATCTATATTCACGGCGGAGGCTTCTTCACGGGAAAGCAGAGCGAGCACCCCTGCGGAACAAGTCTTGAATACGCGCAAAGAGGGGTAATACTTGTTTCAATAGGATACAGGCTGAATGTCTTCGGCCTGTATAGAAGTGAAAATTACTTCCTTTACGACCAACTGTGCGCCATAAAATGGATTTATAACAATATTTCAGATTATGGCGGAAATCCCGAAAACATGACACTTATAGGCCAGTCTGCCGGTGCAATGAGCGTCTTCCAGCTTCTCTATACCGATGAACTCAATGGCATTATAAAGCGGGCTGTTATGATGAGTGGCGCAGGCTTCTTCCCCACATTCGGAAACGGCTATACAAAAGAGGAGAGCAAACCCTTCTGGGACCATGTAATGCATGCCGCCGGCTGTGAAAGCGATGAGGAGCTTAAGCTGGTTCCTGCAGAAACGCTCTGGAGAGTCTGGTGGCAAACAAAGGAAAAACACGGAAATATCCATTTGCTGCAGCCCGGAATAGACGGAAAAATGATCCCCTGCCAGCCCTCTGAAATCAGAAAGAGCGGAAAAATGCTGGATATTCCGCTTATAGTAGGTGTGACGGCGCAGGATATGATGGCATCTGTTGTGATATTCAACATGGCAAGAGAATTTGCCCTTTGGAGCGACAGGCGCGGCAGAAAAAATGTGTATACATACTATTTTGACCACATTCTTCCCGGAAATCTTTACCGGGCATATCATTCAAGTGATTTGTGGTATGTGTTCGGAAATATGGAAAAATGCTGGCGCGAATTTAAGGAAGAGGACTACCGGCTGAAGGATGAAATGGTTGATTCGATTGTGAAATTCATCAACGAGGATAACCCGGGCTGGGCACCCTTCACATCGAAAAACAGATGCTTCCGCCATTTCGATACAAAAGGTCCTGAATATGTGAAAATGAAGGACTGTCTCGGCGAGCTTATACTGAACACCACGGTCAGAAGAGGGCCGTTTTAATACTCATTAAACATTCTGAAAGGAAACAATAACTATGGAAGAATCCTATATCAGCAAAACCAGCGGCATAAAAGGAAAAGACAAAATAGGCTATGCCCTTGGTGACTTTGGCTCGTGCCTGCTTTTCGGGCTTGTGCAATCCATCCTGCAGAAATACTACACCGATGTTCTGCAGCTAAGCGTGGTATCCATCATGGTAATGATGATTATCGCCAGAATCTGGGATGCGATAAATGATCCGATCTGGGGCGGAATAATAGACAAGGCTCCTCTCCACGAAGACGGGCGGTATCGCCACTGGATAAAGGTATTTGCAATCCCTGTGGCGGTTTCCGCAGTGCTTATGTTTATAAAAATACCCGGTCTCTCTCAGAACGGATACCTGGTTTATGCCTATATAACATATATTCTCTTTGGCATGCTCTATACCTGCATAAACATCCCATATGGCTCGCTTGCCCAGGTTATCACTTCAGACGATTCCGAGCGTTCCTCGCTTTCCGTGTTCCGTTCAGTGGGTTCAACCTTCGGCGCTATGCCGGCAATGGTCCTGATAAGCTTTTGCTATGTAACTGTTAATGGAGAGCGGCATATGAGCAGCACCAAAACGCTCATTGGCAGTATTATAATCGCCATCCTTGCTGTTATTGCATTTTATTTCACGTATAAGCTTTCAAAAGAAAGGGTTGTTACAAAGCCTGTGCCGAAGAGCGACGCGGAAAAAACCTTCAGCACAATTCTCAAGCTTTTCAAATCCCGTCCGTATGTTGCAGTCTGTGTGGCATCAATGCTGTTTCTTGCGGCGCAAATGTTTGCCCAGGCATACAACTCATATCTATTTGATTATTATTTTGAAGCTCCGGGACTTACCATGCTTCCCACGGTCTGCCAGTATCTTCCCGTTGCCGTTATAATGTTCTTTGCAGGCAAAATGGGAAACAAATTCGGGCGGAGAGATGTGTGCGCCTATGGCATACTCTTTGCCGGTGTCTGCTATCTGCTGCTCTATGTGCTTGGAGTCAAAAATGTATGGGCTTTCCTCGCAGTATGTCTTGCATCCGGAATCGGCAGCGCCTTCATGTTCCTTCTTCTCTGGTCTCTTGCAACCGATGCAATTGACTACAACGAAGTAAAATACGGCATCCATGATGAGGCGACCTCCTATGCGTGCTACACATTTATGAGGAAGCTTGGGCAGACAATCGAGGCAATTCTCGTCAATGCATCTCTCATCCGCATCGGATATACAGACAATGTGCTCAATACTGCAAACATAAATGGTGCCACTCTGAAAAGAATGTATTCAGACTCCGTTCTCATTCCTGCAATTCTGTTTATTCTCGTCTTTGTATTTCTGAAATTTATATATCCTCTTGGCAAGAAAGAGATTGCTCAGCTGCAGCTTGAAAAAGAAGAAATGTACAAAAAGTCTGCGGAGGCTTCTGCATAATTCTGCAAGCAGAGGCTGCAGTGACTTTCCTTAATTAAAGGCATAAAATTACTTGACATAATACCTGTTCTGAGTTTAAAATAGCAAAGCTAATATTGTTTCGGAATTTCACGGGGAGAAATTTCGGATTATATATTACTTGTTCAATTACTGATAAGTTCGTTTTATGGCTTATCTTCACTTAGATTAAACTTTTAATCAGAACATCGGGGAATTAAGTGCAAGTCATTATATTGCTCGGATTCTCCATCTAAACCACCCCTGCAAATATTTCAGTAAAGGAGGTGTGTTTACTTACTATGCCCGTTTTATGGATTGTTTTAGCAGCAGTTGTTGCTGTTATTCTGGGTTTTGTACTTGGCTTTTTATATCGCAAAAAGGTTGCAGAGAGAGAAATCATAAGCGCAGAGGAAGAAGCTAAACGTATAATTAACGAATCAATAAAGAGTGCGGAGAGCAAAAAGAAGGAGGCTCTCCTGGAGGCAAAGGAAGAAATACACAAAAATCGCGCCGAATATGAGCGCGAAATCAAGGAACGCCGTTCCGAGCTTTCAAAGCAGGAACACCGTTTGAATCAGAAGGAAGAGAATCTGGACAGAAAAACAGATGCTCTCGAAAAGAAAACCGATTCTTTGAACTCAAAAATTGCCGCAATTGAGCAGCAGCAGCAGGAAGTTGCGTCACTTAAGAGGAGCCAGCTTGAACTTCTTGAAAAGATTTCCGGCTTCTCCATAGAGGATGCAAAGTCATATCTTATAAATGCCGTCAAGAATGATGTGACTCATGAGATGGCTGTGAAGATCAAAGAGATTGAAACCCGCTGCAAGGAAGAGGCTGATGAAAGAGCAAGAGAAATAATCGCCACTGCCATTCAGCGCTGTGCGGCTGATCACTCCAGCGAGATAACAGTCTCCGTCGTTCCTCTCCCCAACGACGAAATGAAGGGCCGCATAATAGGCCGCGAAGGCAGAAATATCAGAAGCATAGAGACGCTTACCGGCTGCGACCTTATTATCGACGACACACCCGAAGCAATAACCGTATCCGGATTTGATCCCGTCCGCCGCGAGGTCGCACGTCTGGCTCTTGAAAAGCTCATCCAAGACGGAAGAATCCATCCCGCAAGAATTGAAGAGATGGTTGCAAAGTCACAGCGTGAGGTTAACGTGACCATCAAGTCTGAAGGTGAGAGAGCTGTTTTCGAAACAGACATTCATGGTCTCAATCCGGAGATAATAAAATATCTCGGCCGCATGAGATTCCGCACAAGCTATGGTCAGAATGTTCTCAACCACTCAATTGAGGTTGCCCACATAGCAGGTCTTATGGCTGCGGAGCTCGGTGTTGATGTTGCAACTGCAAAGCGCGCAGGTCTTCTCCACGATATTGGAAAGAGCATTGACCACGAGGTTGAAGGAAGCCATGTTTCAATCGGTGTTGATCTGCTCAGAAAGTTCAAGGAAAGTGAAGCTGTTATCCATGCCGTTGAAGCGCATCACGGCGATGTGGAGCCCCATACCGTCATAGCATGCATCGTTCAGGCTGCAGATGCCATTTCCGCCTCCCGCCCGGGCGCAAGGCGTGAAAATATTGAAAACTATGTTAAGCGCCTTGAAAAGCTTGAAGAAATTTCCAAGAGCTTCCCCGGAATTGCAAGCTCCTATGCAATTCAAGCAGGTCGTGAAATCCGCATAATGGTCAAGCCCGAGGAAGTCAGCGAGGATCAGATGATTCTTCTGGCAAGAGACATTGCGAAGAAGATTGAAAGCGAGATGACATATCCCGGCCAGATAAAGGTTCATGTGCTTCGCGAAACGAAGGCTGTTGACTACGCAAAATAAATGTATTACTAATCAGAGCTGATTGCGTCAGCTCTGATTTTATGTTTATACAAATTTTCACTAATATATATATTCGCCCAAATATAAACTTTTTTTGCCTAATTTCCTGAATTATTCCATTGACCGCAAAAGCAAAAAATGTTAGGATATTAACGACAAATCCGCGTGACGGATAAACCTGTAAATACATATAGAATGGGGGAGTAATCGGATATATGAGAGATCTCAAATATTTGAACTACTTTGAAAACCTCCTTCAGGAGGCAAACAACGAACTCATTGTTAAAGCGAAGAGTGAGGGCAAGGTCTGCGTTGCATTCCCGTGTGAAAACATTCCGGAGCCTCTGCTTAATCTGGGCAATTCGTTTTCAATACGGCTCTTTGCGCCCAACACCGGTTCTATGGATATTGCAACCTACTACATGACCAACCTTCTCTGCGAGACAAGCAGAGCCATGTTGGAGCGCGCAATTGAAGGCGGCTATAACTTTGCCGACTGCATGATTGCTCCTGACGGCTGCACTATGATGAACCGCGGTGTGGAGAACATGAAGCTGCTGAATACCATGGGCAACGGCAACGAAAAATTCTTCTGGCAGTTTATGGAGCTGCCTCTGAAGGCTGATGAAAACAATGTAAATCTCATGGTCCTTCAGTGCAAAAACCACATCTTAAAGCCTCTGAGCGAAAACTACGGAATAGATGTTTCCGATGCTGCAATACGCAAAGCGGTCGAGGAGCACAATCGTATTTGCCGTGTAATCCGCGCAATAGGCGACTTCCGCAAGGAAGATAAACCCAGAATCACCGGTTATGAATTCCATGTTCTGACGCTTGCAACCTATGTCTGCCCCAAGTATCTCATAATAGATAAGCTTGAGGAGACTCTCGAAGAGATAAAGAACCGTGAGCCGGACGATAAGCCTTGGCGCGCAAGAATTGCAGTCGTAGGCTCCGAGGTAGACGATAGCGGGCTTATAAAGCTCATAGAAGAAGCCGGCGCTTATGTCTGTGCAGACCGTTTCTGCTTCGGCTCACTCCCCGGAAGAGATCCTATCGAGCTTAACGATGAAGAGGATGCTCTCACACAGGTGTGCCGTCAGTATACCTATCGCTGCCAGTGCCCGCGCATGATGAACATGGAAAAGGTCTATGGCAGAAAGAAATACGACTACGACCTTGCCGTGGAATACAAGGCAGACGGTATAGTCTTTGAGCAGGTTAAATTCTGCGACCCGTGGGCATACGAAAGGCTCAATGCATCCGTCATGCTTCGTGATGACTATAACTACCCGGTACTTTCTGTAGACAGACCTTATAATATTGCCTCGTCTATAGGGCAGATGCGTACCCGCATCCAGGCCTTCGTGGAGAGCATAGAAATCAAGAAAATTCAGGGAGGCATAGAGTAATGGCAAGCACATATAAAACCGTTTATAACGATAAAGAGCGCAAGGGCGATAAAGAGCTTGGTAAGCTTTATTCCGAAAAGCTCCGTGTGCGCAAACGCCGCGAATGGAGAGGCATTAAAGACACCTTCTATGACTACACTCGTTGGCTGTATCTGTGGGGCATAATGGTTGACTGCTCCATGAGCAAGGGCTTTGTAAAGGGTCTCTTCCGCTACAGATGGGTTTCCAACTATCTCTTCCTTCCTGCAATGCTGGATAAATTCACAATCGGCATGCGTGATGAGCCTCTCCGCATTACCCACACAGCCATGGACTTTGTGGCATATGACGTTGCTCTCAGCATCAAGCGCTGCCTCAGAGGAGACCGCCGCTGCGGCAACGACGTGGAATTTTCAGAAAACTGCGTGCTGACAGATGAAAATGCCATGACGGCGTTCATGATGGGCTTCCCACTATCAAAGCAATACTGCGTGAAGTACCCACAATGTTCTCTGCAAACCTCCTCAACCAGTATTCCACAACTCACTATCTCGATGTTGCACAGCAGTTCGGTCTTCCGGGTGATGTGTGCCCCATGCCTGAGGCTGAAGCCGGAATTTCCATAGACGATGACTTCCCTGTTCTTGGAAAGTGCGCAGTTCAGGTCAACACAACCTGCGACGGATCACTTCTCGGAAACGGAATTATTGCAAAGCGTCTTGAAAGAGAATACGGCATCCCCACCTTCCAGCTTGTTGCTCCTATGCGCCACAAGGAGGCCGACGTTCAGGACTATGCAGCCCAGGATATTAAAAATGCCATTGCCTTTGTAG
>R15__coassemble_1992_pt1 | contig 9243 bp, 9 predicted proteins | sample R15__metabat2_low_PE_034 | metagenome-assembled genome bin R15 | reverse complement strand
CTTTCACACAGGAAAGGTTATAATAATGGAAGAGAAAAAAAGACTCGATATATCACATTTTCTCGGAATGTTCTTTATTGCGTCATTAATCGCGGCGTTTGCAAACAGAACGAACAGCCTAAACTATTTTACGTACATAATTGAAGTGGCAGGTATTACAGTTGGGTTATGCGTGCTTTATAAATTCGGAAAAGTTTTAACTGACATTCTGAAATTGCATGAACGGAAGGAGGACTGGAAATACTGGTTGATTATTACCGTCACATGTATTATTATCACCATACTTGCTCTGCTTTTTGTTCCAAACGAGTCTGTTTCAAATAGCAGCATTATAGAACAATATTACAATGAACATGTTGTTAATGCCAACGGGTGATTAATTAATGAACGGTGAAATTTTGAAATACATAATAGTATGTCCACTTCTTTTTCTGGCGGGATTTGTTGATTCTATTGCGGGAGGTGGAGGCCTTATAAGTCTTCCTGCATACCTTATTGCAGGTCTGCCGTCTCACTGCGCAATTGCGACAAACAAGTTGAGCAGCGCAATCGGTACTTCAGTTTCAACTGCTAACTACATAAGAAGTGGCTTTGTAAACTGGAGAATTGCCATTTTGTGCGTTGTCACGGCCTTCATAGGAAGCAGTATCGGAGCACATTTTTCACTGATGATTAAGGAATCTGTGCTGAAAACAATTATGCTCTTCCTAATCCCGGTCAGCGCTGTTGTAGTTATGAAAAGCAAGGCACTTATATCGGAAAAAGAAGAGCTCGGTAGAGGGAAAACCTTGCTCATTGCTGTAATTTCGGCTCTTATTATAGGCGCGTATGACGGATTTTACGGCCCTGGAACCGGAACATTTTTGCTTCTTTCATTAACGGTTTTTGCAAGGCTAAAGCTCACAACCGCAAATGGTGTCACAAAGGTTATTAACCTGACAAGCAATGTTGCGGCTCTCACAGTGTTTCTTATAAATGGGCAGGGGATGATTCCGCTTGGTATCGCCGCTGGAGTATGCAACGGAGCCGGAAATTGGTTAGGCTCGCAGAAATTCATATCTGACGGTGTGAAAATCGTTAAGCCGATTATGCTCTCTGTTCTGGCAGTTTTCTTTATAAAGGTTATATACGAATTGCTGACAAGCTGAAATTAAAAATATTCATCCTGCAAATATGTGAGAGTTAGAGGTAAAAATGGGTTCAGTGTTTGTTTTTGCGGGGTTTATCACCTGTGTAATTGTTTCCCTTGTTCTTGGAATATCAATGGTATTCCCATTGATTGCCGGCTATTTGCTTTTCACAGCTTATTCCTGCAAAAACGGATATCGTTTTAGGGATATTCTCCGTGTGTCCGTCGGAAGCTTTAGGGAATCCTTCATTGTAGTGAGTGTGCTGCTGCTTATCGGCTGTCTGACCGGGCTGTGGAGAATAAGCGGCACAGTGGCAAGCTTCGTGTGTGGCGGAATAAAAATCATGCCCAGTTCTCTGTTCGTTCTGTCGGCCTTTCTTCTGTCCGCTTTGATGTCTTATGCGATAGGAACCAGTTTCGGAGTGACTGCCACCGCGGGAGTCATCCTCATAAGCATTGCCCGCGTAGGAGGCGTTGCCCCTCTGCCTGTAGCCGGTGCTGTAATGTCCGGCGTGTATGTGGGAGACAGAGGCTCGCCCGCAGCCTCCAGCGCAAATCTGGTTGCAGCAGTTACCGGGACCGACATGCGGCGGAACATAAGAGAAATGGCCAAAACCGGGCTTGTTCCATTTCTGGTCTGTTGCGCAATTTATGCAGTTATTTCAGCCTTCTTCCCCCTTGAAAACAGAGACACAGAACTGATTACAATTATGGAGTCGGAATTCAGACTGGGGGCGGTATGCCTGCTTCCGGCCGCTGCTATGATTGTTCTTCCTTTCTGTGGAATGAAGGTTAAACATGCAATGGCAGTGAGCATTGTGATATCTTTTGCATTGACTGTGCTGTATCAGGGAAAGGGATTTGGCCCCTGTTTCAAGGCTATGCTTCTGGGATACGAGCCGGAAAACTCTGCAATATCAGATGTTCTCTCCGGTGGCGGAGCAAAATCCATGCTGGAGGTCTGCGTCATACTCCTCATATCAGGTACATACGGTGCAATATTCCAGGAAACCGGTATGCTCAGCAGTCTGTCCAGCAGGATATCTGCTCTATCAAGCCGAATCGGAAGATTCAAAACCATGGCGCTCCTCTCGGTGGGAGCCTGCGCCGTGTTCTGTAACCAGACAATAGGAATTATAATGGTGAACCAGCTTTCCTGTGGGCTTTACGGAGACAGCGAGACTGAGAAGAACAGTAAGATGATTGATCTTGAAGATAGTGTTATTACAATAGCCGGGCTGATTCCATGGTGCATTGCTTGCTCCGTTCCGGCATCCATGATGGGCACCGGAGCCAAAACAATTCTGTTCGCCTTCTATCTCTGGATTGTTCCGCTTTGGACTGCACTTCGAAGAGGAAACGAAAAACTGTATATATAGTTCCATTCTATCACTATGCTCACGTATAGGAAGAAAAGCTTAAAATGAATTAATATCTATAAAGAATAAGAAATTTAAACTTATTAAAAACGTGCCGATGATACAATTGTATCACCGGCGCATTTATTTATTCGCTCATCTCTCCACAGAGGTTTGAGCCCATAAGCTCCTTGATTTTGCTTTTATCATAACCTTTGCTGAAAAGATAATAAAGCTTGGCTACGGCAGCTTCAGTGGTTATATCCTTTCCGATCACTGCCCCTGCATCCTTAAGTGCACTGCTTGTTTCATATGTGCCGAGACTAACAGTGCCCTGCGGGCATTGAGAGCATACAACCAGAACAGTGCCGTTTAAGAATGCCTTTTCTATAATAGGAAGGAGAGAATTCCCCTGCTGTGGTATATTGCCAGCTCCAAAGGTTTCTATAACTATACCCCTGAGCTGCTCCGTCATGATTGATTCAAAAAGCTCGAACTGAATGCCGGGGAATACCTTTATAACGCCGATTGGTATATTCTTAAGCGGAACAAAGCTGAATTCTCCGGCGTTTTTGCATTCTCTGATAACGGCATCATTATATGAGATTGATATTCCGGCTTCCGCAAGAGGAGAGCAGTTAGGAGACACAAATGCAACAAGCCCATCGGCAGAGTACTTTATAGACCTGTTCCCGCGAAGGAGCCTGTTCCCAAAATAAACGCATACCTCATTGATTTTGCCTGAGGCTGCAATCAGAAGGGAAGTGATGATATTATCTCTTCCGTCGCTTCTGACCTCGCAGAGAGGAATCTGTGAGCCCGTGAGGATAACCGGCTTTGAAAGCCCCTCCAGCATAAACGACAAGGCGGAAGCCGTGTAGGCCATCGTATCAGTGCCGTGGAGTATAACAAACCCGTCATAGCTTGAATATGCATCGGCAATGATTTTACCAATGCTGTTCCAGTCCTCAACCGTCATGTTTGAGGAATCAAGCAGTGTTTCGGTTTCTGCCATTTCCCAATCCGGCATGATGTCTGCCTTAAGAGCATCCATGTTTTTCAGCAGTCTGGAAAAATATACTCCATCGGGGCGATATCCGAATTCCGATTTTGTCATTCCTATTGTGCCGCCGGAGTTGATTATAAGTATTTTCTTCTTCATATCATGCACCCTGCTTTATCAATTCGCATTTGGATAAAACAGTATAAAAGAAATATTCGGTTAAGTCAATTGCCCTTCGATAGTGACTTTTTCGGTTTTATGGGTTATAATGATTCTACTTATTCAGAGAAGATGGTGACCGAATGTGTTATATGCAGGCTTGCCTGGCATACGTAGAATTCGGAGCCATCGGAAATGCCGATATCGGATTTCAATTTAAGTTTCAGTAAGTTTCAATAAGAAGTAAAATGAGAGTGATCAACTGTCATAAGCAGCTGGTCGCTTTTCTTTTGCCTGGATACTAAAAAACTATCTTGATTATGTATTCCCCCACTGCAGCAAAAAGCTCCGCCGAGGCGGAGCTTTTATGTTCATAAAGATATCAATAGAAGGGCTTTATTATGTGCCTTACACACACATCAACGCAGTGGCCGCAGCCTACGCACTTTTTGTTATCAACAACTGCCAGGTTATCGATAACCTTTATTGCATCAGCAGGGCATTCACGCTGGCACTTCATACAGCCTATGCAGCCGTAGTCGCATATCTTTGTTACCACAGCGCCCTTGTCTTTATTGGAGCACTGAGGAGCAACCAGCTGACTTTCAGGAAGCATTTTTATAAGGCTCTTCGGGCAGGCATCTGCGCATGCGCCGCAGCCCACACAGTTATATCTGTCTACCTGAGCTATACCATCGACGATATGCATTGCATCGAACTGGCATGCCTTAACGCAGTTGCCCATACCAATGCAGGCAAATGTGCAGGTTTTGTTGCCTTTTCCGCCAAACAGCATTGCAGCGCGGCAATCTTCAGGACCTGTGTAGTTGAAACGCTTCTGTGCGTGACCTTCGCAGCCTGCACAGGGCACAAATGCATACATTTTTTCGACTGAACTTGCATCAACTCCCATAACGAGAGCTACTTTCTTTGCAGTTTCAACTCCGCCGGCAACGCACTTGTTAGTCGGTGCTTCGCCTGCTGCAACTGCTGCAGCATATCCGTCGCATCCGGGATATCCGCATCCGCCGCAGTTTGCGCCTGCGAGACAGTCTCTTACAGCAGCCTGCTTGGGATCAACCTCAACATGGAATATTTTGGAAGCGTATGCAAGAATTGCGCCGAAAACAGCACCGAGAACGCCTAAAACAGCGATGGAGAGTAAAATAGAATTCATTCAGGCACCCTCCTTAGAAAATCTGCATTCCGCTGAAGCCCATAAATGCGAGAGCAAGAAGAGCCGCGGACACAAGACAAATTGGGAATCCCTCAAAGCATTCCGGATACTCGGAGAACTGAACTCTCTCACGAACAGAGGAAAACAGAACGATTGCAAGCAGGAAGCCTACACCGCCTGTTATACCATAAACAACAGACTCAAGGAAGTTGTAGTTGTTCTGGACGTTGAGAAGAACAACACCGAGAACTGCGCAGTTTGTTGTTATGAGGGGGAGATAAATTCCAAGCGCCGAATATAGGGAGGGAATTGATTTTTTCAGGAACATCTCGACGAACTGAACCAGGGCCGCAATGACAAGAATAAATGCCAGCGTTTCCAAAAATTCAAGCCCGAGCGGGACTAAGATGTAATTATCAACAACCCAGCATATTGCTGAAGCAAGACCCATTACGAAGATAACGGCTATTCCCATACCAACTGCTGTATCTGTCTTGTTGGAGCAGCCGAGGAACGGGCAGCATCCCAGGAACTGAGAGAATATGAAGTTATTGACAAGAATTGCTCCGAGGGAGATGGAAATTATTTTAGTAAACATTATTCATCTGCCTCCTTTTCTGCAAGTGCAAGAGCTCTTGCATTTTCTTTTGCTTTCTTTTCGGATTTCTTAAGAGCATACTGCATGGCAGCAATCAGAACACCAAGCGTCAGGAAGCCGCCGAAGGGCAGGTTCAGGATTGAAGCACCAAATGTATCGGGGAAAAGCTGAATTCCGGCGCCTGTTCCGTCAAGCGTGAAGCGGAAACCGTTTGTTACGTCAATGAGACCGCCTCCGAAACGCCCGCTTCCGAGAAGCTCACGGACAACACACATTATAACAAGAACGACAGTGTATCCGAGCCCCTGGAATATTCCGTCGAAAAAGCTGGCTCCAACTGAATTCTTCTGGCAGAATGCCTCTGCACGCCCGATTATGATGCAGTTAACAACTATAAGCGGAATGAAAACGCCAAGCGCTTCACTCAGCGCGGGAATAAATGCCTGGAGGACAAGGTCAACTATTGTGACAAAGCCTGCTATAACTACGACAAATATTGCAAGGCGGATTTCATCGGGAATTATTTTACGGATGGCTGAAATAACCACATTGCAGCAGGTCAGAATGATGAGAACGGAAAGCCCCATTCCAAGACCGTTAAATAGTGTCGTCGTGATTGCCATTGTGGCACACATACCAATCTGCTGAACAAGAACAGGGTTATTGGTTATAAGGCCTTCCTTGAACTGTTTTTTAATGTTCATATACTAACCTCCTTAACCCAGAGCTTCAACCGCTTTGATAGCATTGGCTACAGCGTTTGCTACAGAGCGTGATGTTATTGTTGCGCCGGAAAGGGCATCAATTTCGCCGCCGGACTTTTTAAGTGCCACATCCTCACCCTGACCTATAAACTGATTGCGGAAGTTTACACCGACCTCTGCTGTGCTGGCTGCATTAGCGCCAAGCCCGGAGGTTTCAGAATGGGATATAATGGAAATACCTGTGCACTTGAAATCGTTATTTATGCCGGTTGCCATTGTGATATTGCCCTGAGCGCCTGAGAACGTGCTTTCAACCACATAGCCTTCATCTCCGGCTTTGCTGATTTTATCTATATTGGCAAAAATCGGATCATTTGCATTGAATTCAACATTCTCGTAGCTGTCTGCTTCAAGAACCTTTGCGTATGCAGCTGCAGTTTTCTGGGCTGTTATTTCAGCTATTCTGTCCTTTGTCAGCTCGTTGACGCCGCCGAGAACTCCGGCAACTATGGCGCAGACCAGGAAAAGAATAACTGTAAGCTTTAGTATCTTATTCATATTTATCTGCACCTGCCTTTTCTCTGTATTTCTCTGCAAGCTTCTCGTATTTATCCGCCTTGTTCTCGTATCTCACATATTTTTTCTTCTTTGCACCGAACTGGCTGCGATGGAATGCCTTGTCGATTGCCCATGAGCAGAGGTTCATAATGAGAATTGCATATGTGACACCTTCGGGGAAGCCTCCGAAGTAACGGATCAGAACAGTCAGTGCACCGCAGCCGAAGCCGTAAAGAAGCTGACCGTTAAGAGTAACAGGAGAAGTTGCATAGTCGGTTGCCATGAATATTGCACCGAGGAAAAGACCGCCTGAAAGCAGGTTGTATACCATCCACTGTGCGTTTGTGTATCCGGCATGACCGAAAATAAGCGTTAGTATTGCGACCGAGCCTATATATGCCACGGGAATTCTCCAGGATATTACCTTGCGGATAAGGAGATATGCACCGCCGATTAAAAGAGCGAGTGTGCTGATTTCGCCTATGCTGCCCGGTATTGAACCGAGGAACATGTCTCCTATACTGAAGGGAACTGCCTCTCCACTATAGAGATATGAGAGAGGTGTCGCCGATGTGACTGCATCGACACCCACCTTGCCGGTGGTCCATGTTCCGAGGATTGTTGTGTATGAGGCAAGGAGGAATGCACGGCCTGCAAGTGCAGGGTTGAGGAAGTTCTTTCCTATGCCACCGTATAGCTGCTTTACAACAACTATTGCAAAGAATGTTCCGACAACAGGAACCCACCAGGGGGTGCTGGGCGGAAGCACAAGAGCAAGGAGAAGGCCCGTTACGCAGGCTGAAAAGTCTCCGATTCTGCAGTCCTTCTTCATGAGCTTTCTGTATGCCCACTCAAAGAGAACTGCTGAAGCAACCGATGCTGCAATGGGAACAAGAACATATGCCCCGAACTGAAGCACAGCTGCAATAACCGCAGGAATGAGAGCGATTATAACATCCAGCATTATGCTCTTGGTGTCTCTGGAGGTTTTTACCTGAGGCTGATAGGCAACATCAAGAACTATTCTTTCTTTATTTTCAGTCATTTCTTAGCCTCCTTTGCTGCCTCTGCTCTGGCTTTATCCTTCATCTGCTTTGCCTGGAACATCAGCTTAGCCGTCTTGAATGCGTGTGTGAGAGGCATTCTGGCAGGGCAGTTATATGAGCAGCTTCCGCATTCAAAGCAGTCAAGAATGTGGTATTTTTCCATATTCTCATAATCGCCCTTGCTGTAGTACATATACATGAATACAGGCTCAAGATTCATCGGGCAGACCGTTATGCATTTTCCACAGCGGATACACGTGGGATTTTCCTCGTGCTTGTCTTCCTCCTCTGTGAAGAAAAGTACGCCGGCTGTGCCTTTGATATTGGGGGCTTCAAAGCTGGTTGCGCAGATACCCATCATCGGGCCGCCAAGGACTATCTTTTTCGGTGTCTTCACGAAGCCGCCGCACTGCTCTGCAAGGAAGCTGAAGGGCGTGCCAACTCTGGTGAGTGCATTGACAGGCGCTGCAACAGCGGAGCCTGCTACAGTCACTATACGATCGATGACCGGTTTTCCTTCGTAGCATGCCTGATAAATAGCATATGCAGTTCTTGTGGAAACAACATTGCAGCCAACACCTGAGGGAAGCCCGCCGGGTTTAACCTCTCTGCCGGTTACAGCCTTTACCTGCATTTTTTCACCGCCCTGAGGATACTTGACCTCTTCAGGAACGATTTCGACTCCGTATTTTGCCGGATCCATTGCAGTCAGCAGATTTATAGCGTCCTGCTTGTTCTTTTCGATTCCGTAGTATGCGGTATCGACACCGCTTGCTATGCGGACAAGCTCAATTCCCTTAAGCAGCTGCTCAGGATAATTCAGCATGGTGAGATGGTCTCCGTTAAGGTAGGGTTCGCATTCTGCGCCATTGATAATAAGCTTGTCTACTTTGCCTATTCCACCGCGGATTTTAAATGCCGTCGGGAACATTGCGCCGCCCATACCTACAACACCGGCTTCACGTATTCTTGTCAGAATATCTTCCGGGTTCTTGAGCTGCTCCTCCGTCAGCGGAGGGAGATACTGGGGTTCGTCCTTGTAGTCATTTTCGATGACCACTGACATAATCATGTCTCCAAGGGGGTGCGGTCTCGGTTCTATTGCAATTACCTTTCCTGATACGGAGGCATGCACCGGGGCAGAAACGGGAGCCGGATTATCTCCTATCTTCTGACCCATTTTTACATAGTCACCTACCTGAACCAGCGGCTGGCAGGGTGCGCCTATGTGCTGTGCCATGGGAATTACTACCTGGGGTGGCGTTGCTATCACGGTTATGCCGGCTTCCGGTGCCTTCATATAGTTCGGATGCACGCCGCCTTTGAAAGTGTGGGGCATAAGCTTTTCACCTCTTAAAATTTTGCCGTTTAATTATTTTTTGTAATCGTTATATAATATAGCAAAAAGTTCATAAAATGTCCACATTTTACTAAATTAAGTATTTAACAAGCCTGTTAAACGCATAACAATAAAATATTTTGATTAACTTTACTCCATAATTCCGTCATTT
>R15__coassemble_1926_pt1 | contig 9493 bp, 9 predicted proteins | sample R15__metabat2_low_PE_034 | metagenome-assembled genome bin R15 | reverse complement strand
TTGCTTTTAATTTCTGAAAAGGATAGATTATAATACCCAATGACACTTTCTGCAGAGCAATTTGAATACGCGGTCAAGCGATTAGATAACGGGTTTAATCATATCGTCGGTCTTTCTTTGGAAAGCATCACTGATGATTGCTGCACTGTTAGTCTTGAAATATCGGCAGAGCATCTCAACCCTTCGAATTATACCCACGGAGGTGTTTTATTTACGCTTATGGATGTTTCTGCAGGTCTTGCTGCCACTTATTACGGCAGTTCCTTTAGATCTGTTGTGACACAATGTGCCGACATTCATTTTCTCAAAATGGCTGATTTGGGAAAAATTGTTGCATGCTCTACTGTAATCAAATCCGGAAATAATACTGCTGTCGTCAAAGTAGATATTTCAAATTCAAAAGGAGACCTTATTGCTTCCGGCTTATTTGATTTTTTCTATATCTGATGTATTACAAAGCCCCGACCGGTTTTCCGATCGGGGTGTCATCTATATGTGCTAAATTCAGTCAAGCTTTATGGTTTATTTATCTTCTATCACAACTCTGTTTCCATGGACTGAGAGCCTGCCTTGGCAATATAAGGAAACTGCCTCCGGGAGAATAGTCCATTCTGCATCCTCCATGACTCTGTTTGCCAATGATTCCGGCGTATCCTGCTGGAGAACCTCAACAGTCTTCTGAAGGATTATGTTTCCTACCCGACCATCATTATCTGCAAAGTAAGCCGTTGCTCCGGTTATTTTAACTCCCCTCTCGAGAGCTGCTCTGAATATGTTTCCGTCCTCAACCTCATCGAAGGCCGGGATGAGAGACGGGTATGTTCCGATTATCCGATTTTTATACTGATACGGAATAACCCCGAGATCGAGTTCATAGCCTGCAAGAATAACCAGGTCTATGTCCATATCCTTCAGTTTATTCGCAACCGCCATACTGTGGCTCGTTATTGTGGGAAAAAGAGAAGGATCGACGACGTAGGACGGAATTTTAAAGCTGGCAGCCCTTTTCATTGCATTTGCATTTTTGTCTGAAGAAATTACCGCAACAAGTTCAAATTCCGGTATCTCTCCGAAATACATCGAATCCAATATGGATTGCAGCTTTGCACCATCGCCTGAAACTAAAGCAGCAGCTCTGACCAATTTCCTTCACCTGATTTCTTTATACTTGTCGTTTAAGCAATTATAATATATAATATACAAACTTTGATATTACATTATACTTTATTGAAACAGCAAGGTCAAGACGCCGAGGTTTATTTATGACTGAAATTTATTTGATTCGCCACACTCAAGCCGAGGGCAATCTCTACAGAATGATGCAAGGGCAATGGGATGGTAACGTTACAGCTCTCGGGCTCAAGCAGATTGATGCACTCGCAGAGCGTTTTAGGGATATTCATATTGATGCAGTGTATTCAAGCGACCTGTATAGAGCATGGAAAACCGCAACAGGAATAACAAGATACAACGGGCTTGAAATAACAAAGACTCCCCTGCTCAGAGAAATTAATATGGGTCCTTGGGAAGCGCAGTATTTTGGCAACGTCTTTTACCGTGAACCGGAGCTCGCGAAATATTTTGTTTCCGATTCAGACAAGTGGATTGTCCCCGGTGCTGAAACCTTTCAGGATGTTAAAAATCGGGCATATCCTGAGCTTGTGAGAATCGCAGAAGCGCACGGCGGGCAGAGCGTGGCTGTTGTAAGTCATGGAGTTGCAATCCGCTGCATACTGTCTGTTATCCTGGATAAGCCACTTTCCGATACAGTATCTCTTCCGATATGTGATAACACCGCTGTTTCTAAATTTATTTATGAAAACGGCTCTTTTAACCCTGTGTATATAAATGATGCTTCCCACATTAAATCGCTCAAGGTTCCAGAATGGAGCAAAAATGTTAGTCTCAGAGACGAATGCTTCAACCCTGCAGACAACAGCAGCTGGTATATAAAATGCTACGAGGATGCATGGTTTTCCGCGAAGGGAAGCTTGAACGGCTTTAATGGAAACACCTACTATGGCGCTGCCTTAAAGCATCATTATGCCGATAATAATGCCGTTCTAAAAATATTCGACAATGATAAGCCTGTGGGACTTGTGGAGCTGGACACTCAACGTGACGCAGATGAAAATTGCGGATGGATAACCCTCTTATACCTCATCCCCGAATATCGTTATATGGGATATGGACTTCAGCTGCTTGCACGAGCGATGTTCTATTACAGGCAGTTGGGCAGGAACGCATTGAGACTGACGGTCAATGCCGGCAATACTATCGGATTGCGTTTTTATGAAAAAAACGGTTTTGTCGAAATAGACAAATCAAATCATAATTCAAACACTGTTATTCTTATGGAGAAGAAACTCAATGTTTAACCAGCCGGCAAAAATTGAATATGCTGTCTTTGAGGAAAATCGACGCATTATAATCTGTTCTGATATACATGGAAATCTTCCCTATTTCAAAGGACTCCTCGATAAAGTTCATTTTTGCAACGAAGACATTCTTGTTATCGACGGAGATTTTCTTGAAAAGGGCAGCTATAGCCTTGAAACACTCCGCTATATCATGGCTCTTTCCGAAAGTGGCAACGTATACACAATACTTGGAAACTGCGACGAATGGCATCTGGTGTTTCAGTGGGGAGAAAACGGAAATGAGCACCTCCATCATTATTTTACTCACAAAAAATACGGTCTCCTTTATGAAATGTTGACGGTCTGCGGGATAGATCCTTTAACATGCCGATTTTCCGACCATATGAGTCTTCTGAAGGAACGATTTGCTTCGGAGTGGTTATTTCTCTCATCACTACCACATGCACTTGTCACGGAAAAATATGTGTTTGCACACGCGGGAATGGACGGATCAAAACCCATTGATGAAAACAGCTCAGACAATTTCACAACCCGTGATGCCTTTCTGCGAGAAAACCAATGTTTTGACAGATGGGTAATTTCCGGTCACTGGCCCTGCGTTCTTTATGGTGAGAACTTAGTCTGTGCAAACCCCATAATAGACAGAGATCATCATATAATATCTATAGACGGAGGCTGCGTTCTTAAAGATGACGGGCAGCTTAACGCTCTGATTATCCCTTCTTATGGCTCCGATGAATTTACTTTTGAATACTATGACCCCTTCCCGACTGCCGTTGTACTTGACGATCAGGCAGAGAGTGAAAAATCTTACTACATCCGTTGGGGAGACAGCACTGTCAGAGTTTTGAACCGGGGAGATGAATTTTCCCGCTGCCGTCACATCAGAACAGGATATGAAATGGATATACTGACAAAATATTTGTTCACAGACTGTGATGAAACGGGCTGCAACGACTGCACTGACTACATTCTGCCTCTCAAAACCGGAGATATTGTGAGTATAATCGAAACAACCAGCCGTGGCTATTTTGTTAAGCACAATGGCATTTCAGGCTGGTACTTTGGGCGGTTATCTGTGTAATATGCCGAAATTATTTTAATTTGTTTTATTTAACTTGTTTTTAAAGCTTCACTGTGCTAAACTGTGTGCATTCTAAAAACAAGTGTTTTTATTTTACGCACAGGAGGTAAGAAATGAAGGTTGCGGTATTGGGTTTTGGCACTGTCGGTTATGGCGTTTATGAGATGCTTAAAAACGCTGAGGGTCTTGAACCGGGTTTGGTTCTTGTCCGCCCGGGAAAGGAAGATGCCGATTTCAAGGTCTCTTCCATCGAGAGTATAACGGATGACCCTTCGATTGATGCGGTTGCAGAAGTTATGGGCGGTATTGAACCTGCATTCAGCTATGTATCAGCTGCTTTGAGAGCCGGAAAGCATGTTGTGACGTCGAACAAAGCGCTTGTGGCTGCAAAGGGGATTGAACTGCAGCAGCTTGCCTCCGAAAACAATGTTGGATTTCTCTTCAGTGCCGCATGCGGCGGTGCCATTCCATTCCTTCATAACATGGCCCTTGCTGCTGAAAGCGATGAAATGCTCTCAGTCGGCGGAATATTGAACGGAACAACAAATTACATGCTGGATGGCATGCAGCGCCGCAATCTCAGCTACGAAGAAGCACTGTCTGACGCGCAGCGCCTCGGTTATGCCGAGGCAGCCCCCACCGCCGATGTGAGCGGTCTTGATGCTTTGAGAAAAATCATGCTCGCCTGCGCCGTTGCGTATAATGTGCTTCCATCAGAAGGTCTTAACAACGAAGGAATCGACTCCTTCACGGCAGATGACGTCGAATATATCAAATCGAAGAATCTCACATGCCGGCTAATCGCTTCAGGCGGCAAAAACGAAAACGGCAGTGTTTTTGCATATGTTGAGCCTGTGCTTTTCTCTTCCGATGCTATCGAGTGCTCTGTCAATGCCAACTTCAATATGGCAAAATATAACGGCAAAAATTCAGGTTTTATAACAATGATTGGTCAGGGTGCGGGACGTTGGCCGACGGCGTCTGCGGTTATCCGTGATTTATCTGATATCTGCCACGGAAGGAGAAATATGATGCGCAGTGAATGCGTAAGCGACCGTGCAGATAATTCACTTATTTCCCATAAATATCTTGTTCGCTTTCCAGCAAATTCCAATATTGATCTTCCCGTTGCCGAGAGCTGTCTGAACGGTGATGTGCAGTATGTAATCACGGAACCCGTATCCGTTTCCGCGATGCATGAACAGGCAAAGAATCTTAGAAAGGACGGCAAAAAGCTTTTCTTTGCCGCAATAGGTTAATCTTTTATGCTCAAGGTTGCAAAATTCGGCGGTTCTTCTGTTGCAGGACCGGAACAGTTCAAAAAGGTCAAGGCGATTGTCGATGCGGATCCTTCAAGAAGAGTTGTTGTGGTTTCCGCAGCAGGGAAACGCAGTTCAGATGACCACAAGCTCACTGACCTTCTCTATCTCTGTCACGCGCATCTGACTTATGGAGTATCATGTGATGATATACTTGATACAATACTTAGTAGATTCATTGAGATACGGGACACGCTCGGCCTAAGCTATGATATTGAAACGGAATTTTCCTCTCTCCGCGCACATCTTTCAAAAAATTTCTCCGTTGATGAGCTCGTTTCAAGAGGTGAATATTTCACTGCAAAGCTCATGTCGGATTATCTGGGATATCATTTTCTTGACGCATCCGACTCTATATTTTTCAGTTTTGACGGGCAGCCTGACAGGGAAAAAATAGATACTGTTGTTTCTGACGCTCTTGAAAAATATGGTAAAATACTTGTTCCCGGTTTTTATGGAGCTCTGCCTTCAGGTAAAATCCATGTTATGACAAGAGGAGGCAGCGATATAACAGGCTCGCTGCTTGCCGCTGCCGTCAATGCCGATATATATGAAAACTGGACGGATGTTTCCGGCATTCTTATGGCAGATCCCAGAATTGTCAGCAATCCGAAGCCTATCCCTGAAATCACATACAGTGAACTTCGGGAGCTTGCTTTTATGGGAGCGTCTGTGCTTCACGAGGATTCAATTCTTCCCGTCAAGGAGGCAGGAATAACTCTCAACATCCGAAATACCAACCGGCCCGATGACCCTGGAACCTTCATTGTTGATAACACAAGTGATTCTGGCGATTCTGAATCGGCTGACCGCTTTATAACCGGTATTGCGGGGCGAAAAAACTTCGATATACTGACGGTGACAAAACGGAATATGGATATATGTTCAACTCTCGTCCAGACGGTTTCTGTTTTTGAGCGTTACAAGATTTCAATCGAGCATATAACTCTCGGTCTCGATTCCTTTGCCCTTGTCGCCGCTTCTTCTGCTCTTGGTGATTATCTTTATGATATAATTGCTGATATCAAAAAAAGCTGCAGACCTGATGATGTCTGCATTCAAGACAATATAGCTCTTGTTTCTGCAGTAGGAAGGAAGATGTCATCACGTCCGGGCGTTTCAGGTCGTCTCTTCAAGGCTCTTGGAGACAGCAATATCAATATAAGGACAATTGCACAGGGAGCCGATGAGCTTGCCATAACGGTGGGCGTTGAAAATGAGCAATTTGAAAATGCCATTCGCGTCCTATACGATGGATTTACACTATAATTAAATGTTATCTTATTTTTCAGGAGGTTTATATTTTTTATGAAAGAACTCAATATAGCTGTTTTAGGTGCAACGGGTGCTGTGGGCCAGGAAATGCTCAAAATTCTTGAAGAGTATGAAATACCAATAAACAAGCTTCTGCCGCTGGGAAGCGCCAGAAGTGCAGGAAAAATGATTAAATTCTGTGGTCAGGAGCTTGCCGTTCAGGAGGCTACCGATGACTCCTTCGAAGGAATGGACTTCGTTCTCGGTGCAGTTGAGGGCGAAATGTCTCAGCGTTTTGCACCTGCAATCAAAAAGTCCGGTGCCACCTATATAGATAACAGCTCAGCCTTCCGCCTTGCTGATGATGTACCGCTTGTTGTTCCTGAAATTAATGGAGCAGATGCCCTTAAAAACAGCGGCATAATTGCAAACCCCAACTGCTGCACTATAATTGCTCTGATGGCTGTTGCCGGAATTGAGAAGCTTTCTCATATTGAAAAGATGGTCGTCTGCACATACCAGGCGGTTTCCGGCGCAGGGCAGGCCGGAATAGCTGAGCTGGACAGCCAGATTAAAGCTATTGCCGGCGGAGAAACGCCCAAAGTGAAAACCTTCGCAACACAGATTGCTATGAACGTCATTCCTTTCATTGATGCTCCCTATGGAAACGACTATACAAAGGAAGAGATGAAGATGCAGAATGAAGGCAGACGCATTCTCCATGCTCCTGATCTCAAGGTTAACTGCACCTGTGTTCGCGTTCCCGTTATGCGTTCACATTCCATAGCCATTACTCTCAGGACAGAGAATAAGATAGAAATTGAAGATGCAAAGAAAGCAATCAGGAACTTCCCCGGTGTCCGCCTTATAGAAGACTATGAGGGTCGCTGCTACCCCACCCCGCTGGATACCGGTAATCAGGATCTTGTATGGGTCGGCAGAATACGTCAGGACCTTACTGATGATAACGGCATTACATTGTGGTGCTGCGGAGATCAGATAAGAAAAGGAGCTGCCGCAAATGCAGTTCAAATCTTGAAGCTTCTTTCTGAATAAAGTGCACAGCACCCCGAGGCAAACTTTAAAAGAGCGCCCGAGGTGCTGTTATTATGAAAATGCTCAAATTTTCAAGGTATTTAAAATGTTTTTTAATAATAGTCTGCGCTCTTATTTCCCAGGGCGTCTGTAACGATATCCGCCCACATATGACTTTGTTTCCTGGACTATAATAAAAGCATTCGGATCTATAGCCTTAACCAGCGTTTCAAAATCACTCAGGCGATTTTTTTCAAAGTCTGCAAGGATAAGATTTTTCTCGTCGCCATACTCAGAACCCTGAACGTTGAGAACAGTTATCCCGTAACCGGCTTCTCTGAGTATTTTTGTGATATTGGGATTGCGATGGGACGTTATAACATGAAGTGTTACATGGCCGCCCACAAGTCTTTTTGCAAGAGTTCCACCTATATATGTTCCTGAGGCATATCCTGCCGCATAACTCAGTGCTATTGCGACAACAGGCCCGTCGCAGTTTATCGCATCTCTGACAACTATGTACCATATAAAAACCTCAAAGAATCCTATGCATGCCGCAAGCACCGTTTTTTCCTTCACAACGAGGACCGTCCTCATTGATCCCAGAGTAACATCGGCAATTCTGCAGAAAAACACCTTGAGACACATTCCTATTATTTCAATTACTGCCAATATATACATCCCCTTTCATTTTGGAGCCATGATATTAGCTCAAACTGTAAAATAATTGGCTAACAAACTGTGAACATTATTGCTTTTTTTATTTATCTTTGCGGAAATTTGAGCTATAATCAATTCATACTTAATTGGAGAAGCTGTTTATGAAGAATATTATAGTTGAAGTATGCTGCGGCAGTGCAGACGATGTTATTGAGGCATATCATGCCGGAGCTGATCGGGTTGAGCTTAATTCAAACCTGTTCCACGGTGGACTCACCCCCACCATAGGCTCGCTTGTTGTTGCCAAACGGGAAACCGGAATGAAAATAATGACGATGGTCCGCCCGAGAGAAGGCGGCTTCTGCTACACCGATGTTGAATTTTCGGTCTGTATTGAGGACGCGTGCCGGCTTATTAAGAATGGAAGCGATGGGCTTGTTTTTGGCTTCCTCCGCGAAAACGGGACCATAGATATAGAAAGAACACGCAAAATTGCGGAAATAGCCCTTGAATCGGGAAAAGAGGCAGTTTTTCACAGAGCAATTGATGTCGTTCCGGATTGGAAGGAAGCTCTTGATGTTCTTATCTCAATGGGTATAACACGTGTTCTCACATCAGGTCAGGAGCCGGATGTTGCATACGGGACGGAAACGGTGCGGCAGATGATTGAATATGCTGACCACAGAATTCAGATTCTTCCCGGTGCCGGAATAAATGCGCGGAATATGAATCGGATAATAAGTGAAACGGGAACGGATCAGATTCATGTTGCCGCCCATCGGCAGCTTACAGACTCTTCTGTTTTGAACAATCGCTCAATCTTCTATGGTGGATGTCTGTATCCGCCTGAGGATAGATTTAATATAATCGACAGGGATTATGTAAGCGGAATGATTAAAAATCTTGAGGTAAAGTGAAATGGGCAATTCAACAGAGCTTAAAAATGTATTAGCTGATTTCTGTTTCAATGGCAATCCGGTTAAAACAGAACCGCTGGGAAGCGGACATATAAACCGCACCATGCTTGTTACTGCCGACTCGGGTAAGAGATACGTTCTTCAACGGATGAGCAGTGCCGCTTTCGGTGACGTCCCTTCTCTAATGGAAAACGTCATTGCTGTTACACGATTTATTACTGAGCATTCCGACCATGAACGTTCAACACTACATTTTATTCCAGCCAAATCCGGGGAATACTACCATGTGGACGAAACTGGCTACTACTGGCGCTGCTATGAATATGTTGAAAACTCCATCTGCCTTAATCTTGCTGAGAGCCCTGAGGACTTTTACCAGGCAGCAGTTGCCTTTGGAAATTTCCAGCGTATTTTAAGTGAATTTCCTGCTTCAACTCTCAATGAAACAATTCCGGACTTTCATAACACACCTGACCGATACAGGAAATTCCACATAAGTCTCGATGCTGACGTTAAATCCCGCCGCAGCAGTTGTGAAGAAGAAGTGTCTTTTTTGCTTGAGCGGGAAAAAATGGCCGGCAAATTGCAGGAAATGCGCGACAACTGCCGGCTACCTCTGAGAGTCACTCATAATGACACGAAACTGAACAATGTCCTTTTTGACAAAGACACCGGAAAAGCCCTCTGTGTCATCGATCTTGACACGGTTATGCCAGGTCTTGTGGCATATGACTTTGGCGACGCAATCCGTTTTGGGGCTTCAACCGCCTTAGAGGACGAGACTGATCTGAGCAAGGTTTCTATGAGCATTGATCTTTTTACCGCGTTCACTAAGGGTTATCT
>R15__coassemble_1906_pt1 | contig 9555 bp, 8 predicted proteins | sample R15__metabat2_low_PE_034 | metagenome-assembled genome bin R15 | reverse complement strand
CCCCTCTGAAAGGCAGGTTGCTCACGCATTACTCACCCGTCCGCCACTAAGTCATATTTCTCTTCGACGAATCTCCGTTCCATATGCTTCGTTCGACTTGCATGTGTTAGGCACGCCGCCAGCGTTCATCCTGAGCCAGGATCAAACTCTCAATAAATTGTATCTAATCGGCTCTCGCCGTTTAAATCTTATTGATTTGCTTTCCAGCTCTCAAAAGAATCTTTATAGTCATTCCTGACTTTTTAAGAACCCTTCTTCTTTTTGGTGCTTATTTAGCATAAGCTTTTCTTACATTGTTCAATTTTCAAGGTACTCCTCGCTGCCCCTCTCGGCGACAGCTTGATTAATATACCACCGTGCTCCCCGTTTGTCAACACTTTTTTTCAAGTTTTTTCAACTTTTTTTGAGATATTTTCAACCCCCTAAATCTTGCGGTTTTTAGCAATTTGAATCCACTATATACGGGACCGGCTTACCAGTCCCGTATTGCTTTAAAGTTCAAACTTCTATTATTTCGTATTCTCTTGTGCCCATTCCAATTTTCTCTGCATGTTCAAGGCAATATCTCCAGTCTGTATCCGGCTCACAGTTTCTGAAATGGTCTTTTTTATCTGAAAAGTTCGGTGCTGCCATATACTCTGTCAGCTGAGTATTGGGCAGCGGCTCGCACTCAAGAAGAGCATCAGCGCATGCCTGATCAAGCGCAACCGGATCATATGAAGCAAACATTCCGATATCAGGTAAAATTGGAACATCATTTTCACCATGGCAGTCGCAGTTGGGGCTTATGTCTCTCACAATTGTTATATGGAAGCAAGGTCTGCCATCGGTTACCGCTTTGGCATATTCAGCCATACGATAGCTGAACAATTCCGGGGCATTGTTGAATTTAAATGAAATTGCATCAAAGTTGCATACCCCAAGACACCTTCCGCAGCCGACGCACTTATCATAATCTACGGACATTTTCTTCTTGTCTTCGAGATAAACAAGACCGCTATTTGCACATATTGACTGGCATTTTCTGCAGCCTCTGCACTTCATTTCTTTTATATAAGGCTTTCCGTCTGAATGTTGCTCTGTTTTGCCGGCTCTTGAACCGCATCCCATTCCTATATTTTTCAGAGCCCCGCCAAAGCCTGCCTGTTCATGACCTTTGAAGTGTGAAAGACTTATAAATACATCTGCATCCATTACAGCTCTGCCTATTTTTGCCTCTTTGACATATTCTCCGCCAGAAACAGGTACTGATATATCATCAGTGCCCTTCAGGCCATCTGCTATTATAATCGGGCAATCAACTGAAAGAGGGGAAAACCCATTTTCCCAGGCGCAGTACAGATGCTCTATTGCATTTTTCCTTTTACCAACATACATCGTGTTACAGTCTGTGAGGAACGGGATACCTCCCTGTTCTTTAACAACATTAACAACTGCGCGGGCATAGTTCGGACGCAAAAATCCCAGATTGCCATGCTCGCCGAAATGCATTTTGATAGCAACAAATCTGCCGTCCATGTCGATATCGCCGATTCCTGCTTTTTTTATCAGTTTCTCAAGTTTTTTGGGAATACCATCGCCATTTGGAACTGTTCTGAAGCTTGTGAAATAAACCTTTGATTTTTCCATTTTATTCTCTCCCTTATTTTTTATATCCGGTGTTGTAGTCAACTATATTAACAGGATTTTTCCCATTGAGCCATGCTTTCAGATTTCCGATGCATATATTCATAACCCGATCCATTGTTGCCGGAAGATGGAAAAAGCCGGAGGCATGAGGAGTCAGTACAAGATTTTCCAGCTTCCACAGCGGGCTTGTTTCCGGAAGAGGTTCTGTCTCAAAGACGTCAACCGCTGCAGAAGCAATTATATTATTTGATAGGACATTGAATAGTGTATCGCAGGATACGGCAGTTCCTCTTCCGCAGTTAACAAAGATTGCGGATTTTTTCATCTTAGCAAATCTTTCCTCTGTGAAGAAATGATATGTTGCATCGGTCCCCGGAAGAATAGAAACTATTACATCTCCTCTGGCGACAATGTCGTCAAAAGCGTCTGTTGTATAAAGCTCGTCGACATATTCGGGTTTCTCAGACAGTCGGCGCTTTACGCCGATAACATAAGCGCCGAGCGCCTTAACCTGGCGGGCATAGCAGCAGCCTATATCGCCAAGACCGACAATAATCACGGTTGCCCCGTTCATAGATGATGTGCTTCCGCCTTTAATCCATTCTGAGCGGCTCTGGGCATCCCTATATAGATGAAGTCCTTTCTGAAGCATCAATGTTGCGGCAACTGCATGTTCCGCGACAGTCTGACTGTATGCTCCGGTGCAGCAGCAAAGAATCGTGTCGCGCTTAAGAAGTCCTTCTTTGACATATGCATCTGCACCTGCGGAGGTAAGCTGGACAAATTCCAGATTCTGTTCATGAAGCAATGCAGGCGGTACATTACCTATTATAACGTTAGCTTCATCTACATCTTTTTCTGTTACTTCTCCGGGGGACAGATATTTTACAACGCAGCCTTCTGCAGTTTTATTTAAAATATCTCTGTATTTCTCTGCCCCTTCCGGCAAAACTGCAAGTATATTTTTCATAGTAATTCTCCTGTTAATTATCTTACATCTTTTCAGGGGCGGAAACCCCGATTATGGAAAGTGAGTTTTCTATTACTATTCTTACACAATCTGCAAGGAGAAGTCTTGCTTTAAGCAGGTTCTCTTCTTCACCTTTCAGGCGACAAACGGTATAGAATTTGTGGAAGCGGGTCGCCAGTTCCATTACATAGGCGTTAATACGGGACGGGTCATATGTCTGAGCAGCACCGCGGATTTCATCTGGAAGAAGAGCGAGCTGCTTAATGAGTTCTTTCTCGGCATCAGTACTCAGCAAGATGGTTTCTGCTTCGTCAACTGACGGGACGCGGAACCCTTCTGTGAGAAGGTTTGAAATCATGGTGCATATTCTTGCATGAGCATACTGAACATAGTAGACGGGGTTTTCACTGTCTTCACGCTTTGCGAGTTCCAGGTCGAATATGACAGTCGATTCAGGTCGGGAATTGAAGAAATACCTTGCTGCATCAATAGGAATATCGTCGAGAAGATTTGAAAGAGAAATCATTTTGCCCGTACGCTTTGACATGCGCACTTCCTGCCCGTTTTCCATGAGTTTAACAAGCTGCATAAGTACTATATCAAGACGGTTTTCTCCGTCAAGCCCCAGTGCGTCCATTGCGCCTTTGAGACGAGCTACATGACCATGGTGGTCAGCACCCCAGACATTTATTGCAACATCAAAGCCCCTTGTTTCAAGCTTGTTTCTGTGATATGCAATATCAGCAGCGAAATACGTATAGAATCCGTTTGCCCTGCGGAGGACATCATCCTTGAGTTCGAGCTTTTCTATTTCTGTTTCACTCTTCCCTTTTGTTCTGAGGTTTTTTGCAAGAATTTCGGAAGTGCGCAGCCAGAGAGCTCCGTCTTTTTCATATGTATATCCAAGCTCGCCCAAGCGGTTTACAGTATCCTCAACAAATCCGCTCTTATGAAGCGAGGATTCGAAAAACCACTCATCATAATTAATTCCGTAGCGAGCAAGATCCGCCTTCATCTTCGGAATATTATGTTCAAGCCCGAACTGTGCCATGGACGCGTGGCGCTGAGTTTCGCTCATGTTGAGGGCATCATCGCCGAATTCTTCTCTGTATAGTGATGCAAGTTCCTTTATATCGTCTCCGTGATATCCGTCTTCCGGAAATTCAACGGCATTTTCTCCCAGTACCAACTGCTGATAGCGGGCATCTATTGACTGGGCAAATTTCTCAATCTGGTTTCCTGCATCGTTGACATAGAATTCTCGGTATACATTGTATCCGGCTCTGTCAAGTACGGAGGCGAGAGCATCTCCAAGAACACCACCTCTTGCATTACCCATGTGCATTGGCCCTGTCGGGTTGGCGGATACAAATTCCACCATGAGCTTTCTGCCTTTGCCAAGGTCTGTTCTGCCGTATTCCGGTCCGTCTTCCTTCACGGCAGATATAACATCGGAGTACCACTGTGGGTTAAGCCTGAAATTTATAAATCCGGGACCAGCCGTCTCTATTCCGGAGAACCAAGAACCGCTAAGATCGGCATAATTTACCAATGCTTCTGCTATTTTTTTAGGTGCCATATGCATGGCACGGGCACCGGTCATGGCATGGTTTGCCGCAAAATCCCCGTTGGCAGAATCCTTAGGGATTTCAACAGTACCATTTAGCTTTGCAGATTCGGGCAGTTCCCCTGCCGCAACAGCCTGTTGGCACGCCTTATCAAGTATTTCATTTATTTTAGCTTTCGCTTCATTTATTAAATCATGCACGGGACAGTCCCTCCTGTTTTACATTCATCAAAAGCTTGTTGCGTGTGAAAACTTTGTGATCCACATCAACAATATATTCAATTTCAGCATCTCCTCCATTTTCATTGAAGGAATGTCTGACACATTTTGTGTTGATTCCCATTGTTGCCTCGCCAAACGGGAGACTGTATAGGAACGAGCTTTTTTCTCCCTCTTTAAATACCATACGGGAAGTCAATGTTCCGTCTCGATCAACAACGATTTCATCGGGCATTACGATTACACTTGTCCTTGTTCCTTCGAGACCCGTCACTTCGCTTTCAAGATATGTGAAGGAGCCTACTCCGTCATCATATGAATAGTATCCGTCAGTTATGAAATCAAGACTCTGCCTGCTTCCTGCATCGATATCGTGAAATGATTTTAATGTAATTACTGCATCTTTCAGCATTCTAAACCTCCGTTGGCATAGGTTCAACATGAACGGCACTGCCGTTATAAGTTGGGCCAATAATCTGCTTTGCCAAAAAATCAAATTCCTCTGCAGAACCTGATGTGTAGTACTCGCTTATTCCGTCTCCGCCGGCGAGATTATTCTCCTCCAGGTATGTTCTTAGACTGCCTGCGGCGCATTCGGAAGCGGAGATAATTTTCACCTCAGGTCCCAGATATTCGGAAATCGCCTGAGATATTATACCATAATGGGTACACCCGAGAAGAATTGCCGCAGCGCCTGCTTCTTTTACAGAGCATAAATACTCTTCAACAGCTTCTTTCAGCTCTTCATCCTGCGGACCTATATGCCCGCTTTCGCATAGAAGAACGAATTTGCGGCATGGAATTCCCATAATTTCACGTTCCGGGCACAGCTTTTTAAGCTCTCTTTGAAATGCTCCGGACTTTATGCTTGCCTCCGTTGCTATAACGGCAAGGGGACGGCTGCCGGATATTCTGCTCATTGTTTCAACAGAAGGCTGCAGCACATTGAACACCGGTATTTCATTTGCGTTTAGAATGTCGGTCGCATTTGCTGACATTGTCCCGCAGGCAGCCAAAATCGCCTTGACATTGAAGGAGGCGAGAAAATCCAGATTCTGCCTTGCCATCATTCTCAGCTGTGAGCGTTCGCGGCTACCATATGGCATACGGCCGGTATCGCCAAAATATATTATATTTTCATGCGGCATGAATTCCCTTAATGTGGAAACTGCCGTCAGCCCTCCGAGTCCGGAATCAAAAAAACCTATTGCTCTGTTATCCATAAAATCCAGATCAGTATTCCATGAGGGGAGCTGATCCATCGTCCTCTGTTTTCGTTATATTTTTTATGACTGCATCATAACCGTATTTTTCATTTACGATTACATGAATCGTGTCTCCCGTCTTTTTCCCGAGAATTTCCCTTCCGAATGGCGATTCTTTGCTTATGAGACCTTTTCGCGGGTCGCATCGGACAGTGGTTACAACCTGAATAATTTCTGTGTCGTCGTCTTCAGGGATATATATCTCGACCTTGTCGAAAAGGCCGACTTCATCGTTTGCGGATCGATCTGAAATCACATGTGCGGTTTTTATCATTCCCTCAAGATATCTCGTGCGGGAGCGATTTTTATTCTGTGCCTGTTTTGCCGCCTTGTATTCAAAATTCTCACTGAGATCCCCGAAAGCTCTTGTGCGCTTGACCTCCTCGAGAATAGCTGGCATCTCGCTTCGGAGCTTATCGAGCTCCGCCTGCATAATTTTTATATCCTCTCTTGTTAGCTCGTCATGCATATGTTCACCATAATTCATTAAATAATAAAGCCCAATAATTATACTCGCATACACATACTTTTTCAAGAAAATCTATTCTTCAAAGCAGTATATATTTCTTCTTCTGCCGGAGGGCAGCCCGGAATATTGAATTCAAAGCAGGATGTGCAGTTTCCAACACCGCATTTTCCTATTTTCCCGCGATAGCCCTGACCGATGCATATTCTTTCATTAATATATTGCAGCAGTCCTTCCTCCTTGAGCCTTGAAAGCGCTGAGATCAGCATTCCATAGCAGGCGCTGCAGGACTCAATATCGTCTACTGCATAGTTCACATTGAGAATTTTATGAATATCCACTTCTGATTCCGTGCATTTGCCTTCTATTGTGATAAGTTCAAGATTATCCAGATTTGCCGAACCTGCGCCGAGTTCCTCTGCAAGCCGGATATATTCAATATCATATGGCCTGTATCCGAGAATTTCGGCAGCATATGCATCAACGAGCACAGGGTCCTGCGCTGTCATCACACAGTTGGTTATAAGAGGATTGCCACCTTCTTCGAAATCAGGGTCTCCGCAGATATGGTCTATAACTATAAAATCCTGCTTTATGTATGTATTTAAATGGGCAATTGGCTTGTGAAGCCCCATAGAGTGGAACCTTCTCTTTTCGGAATTGGGAATCATTCCTTTCATATTTTTAAGAGCACATGTGATTTTGGTTTGGCAATGGCCTTTAAGAACCGGAACGTTTATAAAGAAATCAACATTTTTATATGAATTACATATATTAAGCTGCATTCCGGCACAGTCCGCTTTAAATGAGCTCTGTTTCTGATTATCTATTAGCTCGACCTTATACTGTGCTGCAAGAGAAGTATATCCCAGTATTTCAAATGCTTCTGATGTTTTATCTCCAATCCATGCGCCTTCCATAACAGAAATATTTTCATATCCGCTTTCCTGAAGATATTCAATAATTCCGGCAATCACTTCAGTATGAGTTGTTGCGCCAAATTCGGCAGGATTGCATCCGAGTACATTCGGTTTAATCCCAATATTGAGTTCAGGCTTTTCCTTTCGGAGTTTTTTGCTTCTTTCTTCCAGAAGTGCCGAAAGCTCCGATACTGCAAGAAGCCGCTTCGTCATATTTTTATAGTCTGTGCCATAGGAGCGCAGAATTGTATTTTTATTCATAGTTAATCCCCTTGGAATTGAGTTGAAGTGTCTTTTGCCTTGTTTATTGAATAGATTGTTATTCCGGTGATTCTTGAAAGCTGACGTATCGATATTCCGGCATCAGTCGCAGCCAAAATAGCATTATTTTTTTTATCAGCGTCCCATCCGCCTATGTCCTGAACATATTCGCAGTCGCAAAGGTGACGGAGCAAATCTATTGCTTCTCTGTCTGTCAGCCGTTTTGATCCGTTATCGTCAAGATGCGATGAATTGCATGGCTCTGAAACAAACTCAAGCAATTCCTCTCCCGCCAGGTCTGTTAACTGTTCAATACTGTCTAATTTGGAATCGTTAACAACTCCGCTGCATGCAAGCCAAGGGTAATCCTCAACGCCGGATGAAAGTCCTGCTATGACAGGATTTTGGCATATATAGCGAAGGGTATCCATGAAATAACCATCGTCTTCTATCGGTTCGCTTTTGAACCTATCCTGAAACAGGTGCCCGCGAAGATAATATTTCCAGTTGTAATAATACACATAGGATGAGCCTATGCGCTTAAATATCTGCTCTAGTGTTTCTTTTTCCTCCCGCAGCAATATATGAACATGGTTTCCCATGAGGCAGTATGCAAAAAGGCTGAACTCCGAGGCTTCCTTTGCGTGAAAAAGTGTGTCTATAAAACGCTCGCAATCTTCATCATCGCTGAATATTATTCGCCTGTCTGCCCCTCGCAGCATCACATGATATATCCCGGATTCTGATTTTGTTCTTGCTTTTCTCGACATAATTCTCACACTCCGTTATTTTATGGAAAAAATTATACTTTATTCATAGTAATTTGTCAACGCAAAAGAACCGTCCCCTTGTGTTGAAATTAAGGCAGTCCCCGGAGTTGCTCCAAGGACTGCCAAAATTTAACGCTTTATTAATATGACGTTTATCTGTTTGGAATATGGATTGCCTTTTTGTCTGCATTGAGAGCGCACTCGCGAACTGCCTCGGCAACTGTGGGATGGCAGTGAATGGTATCTGTAAACTCATCAAGTGTTGCCTCAAGCCGGATTGCAAGAGCAGCCTCTTCAATAAGCTCAGTTGCACTGGGGGCAAGGATATGGATGCCAAGAATCTCTCCATACTTCTCGCCGGCGATGATTTTTATCATTCCGTCTGTGTGCCCTGCGACAAGGCTTCTGCCGTTTCCACTTGTGGGGAATTTACCCACCTTGTATGCAATACCCAGTTCCTTTGCCTTCTCTTCGGTATAGCCTACCCCGGCAAATTCAGGCCCCACATAGGCGCAGGAGGGGCTCATGTCAGGATTGAACTTTTTATCTCCGCCCATAGCATTTTCGGCTGCAGTTTCGCCCATAGCCATTGCCGCATGAGCCAGCATAAGCTTGCCTGTGCAGTCTCCGATGGCATAAACACCGGGAACATTGGTTTCCAGCTTCTCGTTTGTCTGGATGAAGCCCTTTTCAACCTGAAGTCCGGTCGTTTCAAGGCCAAGATTACATGTATCTGCCGCGCGACCCACACATACCAGCACCTTTTCAGCCTCAAGCTTCTTTTCGCCTTCAGGTGTTTTAACGGTGACTTCCACTCCGGCTGCGATGTCTTTAACAGCTGTTACGGAGGAGTTTGTCATGATCTCCATGCCCTGACCTTCAAGCTTGGTCTGGAGAAGACCTGTCAGCTCGCCGTCCATAAGCGGGAGAAGCTTCGGCATCATTTCGACTACTGTGACCTTTGTGCCGTAGCGCATATAAACGCTGCCCAGCTCAAGCCCTATAACTCCGCCGCCGATAACCACCATGCTCTCCGGGATGTGGTCAAGCTCGAGGCATGCGGTTGAATCGATGGATGCTTTGCAGTCCTTAAGACCGGGAATTCCGGGAATTATCGGGTATCCGCCTGCTGCTATGATAACCTTTTCTGCGGTATAGCTGTCTGCGCCTACCTGAACAGTCTTTGGACCGGTGAACTTGGCTTCGCCCATAACGAGCTTAACCTTGTTCATTTTGATGAGCGCCTTTACGCCTGAGGTTAGCTTTTCGACTATGGATGCTCTGAAGCCCTGAACCTTTTCCCAATCAACCTTTACGTTCTCGCAGAATATTCCTATATCCGCATTGCTGAGAGCATCGTGATACAGTTCTGAGGTATGGAGCATTGCTTTTGTGGGCATGCAGCCTCTGTTGAGGCAGGTGCCTCCCACCTTATCCTTTTCGATGAGGGTTACCTTTGCACCAAGCTGTGCTGCTCTTATTGCAGCC
>R15__coassemble_1700_pt1 | contig 10472 bp, 10 predicted proteins | sample R15__metabat2_low_PE_034 | metagenome-assembled genome bin R15 | reverse complement strand
GGAATTTCTATGCCGCATTTAGCCGCGCACCTACTAAATTCATATTCCATAAGCCCGATATCCGGAGAGTCGAAGGAGGACGGAAATTTGATAATCCAGCCCTCTCCGTCTATTTCCGTCATTATTTTGGGTCTTGCCCCGCCTGAGGAGCCTCCCAACTTGAAGAGTGTATCAAGGTCATCCGTGTAGTTGGTTTCAAGCAGCTTACGGCATTCGGATGCATATCCGTCGTAATCACGAATCTGCGCGGAGCTCATCAGGTTGTATTCGGGGCGGTATTCCATTATACCCATGCCGGCACTGCCCACAATTGCAAGCCGTTCCAGCACGCCAATATTTTCCGGCTGCATTCCCTTCGCCTGCAGCATTCTGTCTACCAGCAGCTTGCCCCATCCGTCAGGCAGACTGTCGTTAAATACTCCGAACAGCCCGTCAAACGGGTCGAATTTCGGTATATACACCTGCCTGCGCAGAGGGAGCGAATAGGGATTGAGTGAAAAACCGGCGCTGAGCCATTCGTCTGAATACTCAAAGGCACAGAGATAATTGCGGTAGAGAGCAAGCGTGCCGATTTTTTTATCATCTGAAAAAACATTCAGCGAACTATACTTTTCCATTGATAATATCCTCTATTGAATTAATCTCCGGCTTTCGGGAAAAGAGCCTTTCAAAATCTTCTGCGCTGTCCAGTATGAATGCGAGACGGAGCAGGGATGAAAGCGAAATTTCACCTGTGTGCTCAAAACGCTTTATCGTGCTGTATGGCACCTGTGAGCGCTCGGAAAGCTCTTTTATAGTCATTTTTTTCGTTTTCCGCAAGCTGCGCATGTTTGCGGCAATATCTGCTCCGACTTCTGCCGGAGACTTTAAGGCACATATATTCATGGTCAATATTTTAGCCTTTTCTGCTTAAAATGTCAATAATTAGCTAATATATTAGCCTTGGATTGACATGTGAGGGCGCAGGTATAAGCAGGGCGACTCTTTGCAGCATCGAAAAGGGAAGTCCGTCGGTAGCCATCGGCAGCTATTCAGCAGGGCATCAGGCAAATTCCGTTTTCAAAAGGCTATCTAATAAAAAAACCATCCCTTTTTGGGATGGTTTTTGATTATCAGCAAATATTACTCTGCAAGGGGATCGGGACCAAACTGGTTCTCTCCCGCCTGGCCGACTTTTGCATACCAGACGAAAAGAATGATTGCACCAACGACGGGAATGAGGACGAGCAGATAGTATGTGCCCTTCTTGCCCAGGTCGTGGAGACGACGCACTGCAACACCGACAGAGGGGAGCAGAAGAGCGAGGCTCAGAATGCTGGTGACGGTCTGCTGGGCATCTTCGCTCAGGAAGAGACCGGCTATGAAGGATACTACGAAAATTACGATGGATTCGAACAGGAACCACCACCAGTATTCGGCTCTTCTTGCTCTGCCTTCAAAGCAGCAGTACTTGCTGAAACAGGTTTTAACAGCTTCTGAAAATGACATTTTGAATTTCTCCTTTACGATTATTTGTTGTTGCTACTAACACTGTGATTATACAAAATCGGCATTTGAATTGCAACTGTCAAATCGACGAAATATGATGGTTTATTATCTTTGCGGTTTTTTCCGTTATGTCTTCGGCAATCTGCTGCCGGTATGATTTCCTCATTGCCTCCATGACGTTCAGCACAAAGCGGTTGACTTCCTTCCCGCTGCGGAAGGATTTTGCCACTTCGATCGCATTGGAGAGGTTGAAATCCGTGAAGTCGGTTATGGTTTCGGCTCCTCCTGCCATAAAGCTGTCGAACAGCTCATTGACGAAGCTCTCTTTTTCCTCGGTGTTCATGGCATCAAGAGTAGATGCCATCGCATCCCGGAAGGCTTTGCTTCCATCGCTCAATTCATCGCATCTGATAAATTCAGTGCCCAGAACCTCCCAGGAAAATCCGTCGTGAGCCATGGGACCTGAGATATTAGTCTTAACAATAACCGGTGTGCCGGCCATGTGCAGCAGCATCCCCACAAGGGAATTCTGGGAAAGCACGGTCTGAATCTTGCCTTCGGCTGCTTTATATTGCTCCGATTCAAGAAATTCGGTGCGGAATCCCGGACCGTCGAAGCTGCATATTGAGATTATTCTGCCCTGCAGCTCCTCAGGCGCCATAACGCCCGCATAAACTGCAAGATTTCCGCCCTTTGAATGACCGCATACTCTTATATCACCGCTGAAAACAGAAGCGACTTCAACAAGATAATCAAGAGCATCCTTCTGCGCCGGCACATGCTCTCTTGTGGCAAGATGGAAATCCTCCTTCCAGCCGATGAAGGTGTCGTCAGTTCCGCGGTAGCTGACACAGAGTGTTCCGTCCGGCAGAAGGAAGGTCACCGCAGAAAACTGCTCCTCGTTTTCATTGCTGATGCGGTTCACATAGTGCGCCATTTTAACATCGGCATATCTTACGCAGCCGGCAAGGGCATGCAGTGTGGGCAGCACATAGGAGCTCTGGAGCACACCAAGGTTTCTTTGCGCCGTATCAGATGAGTCGAAATACTTTTTCTCAACCTCTGAGATAGTTACTCCTTCTCCTTCTGCATCAATAATCCCGGAATAATCAGGCGCCGCCATCTGGGAGCATATAAGATAATCAATCCTGTTGAAGGGCGACTGAGCAAAGCTCAAATCACCGCGCCAGTAAATGTAGTCAAGTGCATTTGCCATTGAAATCTTCCTCCTTTTTATAAAATCCGGACATGAAAGTCCGGATTTTTGTGGTTATGAAAATTTATTGTATATTACTTCCAGCTGAAGGTTGTGAGACCGACAACATAGATAACGATTATGAAAATCGGAACAACATACTGGAATATGGGCTTCATCCAGCTCTTAACCTTGAGACCTTCGCCCTCGTTTGCTTCGGCCATGAAGTTATCCCAACCCCAGCCGAACTTATTGCAGCAGAACAGGGCAAAAGCAAGAGAGCCGAGAGGCAGAAGGTTTGTGCTGACGAGGAAATCCCACAGGTCGAGCCATGCGGTTCCATCTGCAAAGGGCTGGAATGAGAATACGCTGTATCCCAGAGCAGTTGTGAGGGAGACGAGGAATATGAATATTCCGCATACAACGCATCCCTTCGGACGGTTCCAGCCTGTCATCTCGCGGACACATGCAAGGATGTTCTCGAAAACTGCAAGCTCGGTTGAGAGAGCTGCAAATACCATGAACAGGAAGAACATTGTGCCCCACCATCTGCCGCCTGCCATATTGTTGAACACGGTTGCCATCGTGTCGAACAGGAGGGAGGGACCTGCGCCTACCTCAACATCATATGTGAAGCATGCGGGGAATATAATGAAGCCGGCAAGCAGAGCAACAAGGGTATCAAGCCCGATAATATTGACGGACTCACCCATGAGTGAACGGTCTTTGCCTATGTAGCTGCCGAAAATTGCCATTGAGCCGATTCCGAGGCTGAGAGTGAAGAACGCCTGGTTCATTGCACCCACAATAACGCTGCCGTTAATCTTTGAAAACTGGGGAACGAGATAGAATGCAAGACCTTCCTTGGCACCATCGAGAGTTGCGCTGTGGATAGCCAGAACTATCATGAGAACAAACAGCATGAGCATCATGTATTTCGTCACCCGCTCAAGGCCGCCCTGAAGATTGAAGGAAAGAATGCCGAAGCCCAGAACAACTGCAATAAGCAGATACGTCACGTTGACACCCGGATTTGTTATCATGCTCACAAAACCGAGACCCTGGTTCTGACCGGTGAGGAACTTGACAAAGTAGTATATCATCCAGCCGGTGACTACGGTGTAGAACGCCATGAGACATACATTGCCGAACAGCGCCAGATATCCGTGAATATGCCATTTCTGACCGGGCTTTTCAAGCTTCTGATACATTTTGACGGGGCTTGCCTGGGAAGCTCTTCCAAGGGCAAACTCCATAACCATGACGGGGAGACCGAGAACAAGCAGGCAGATGATGTATATAAGAACAAATCCGCCGCCGCCGTATTGACCGGTCATCCAGGGGAACTTCCATACGTTGCCGCAGCCTATTGCGCAGCCCGCGCTGAGAAGTATGAAGCCTAAGCGGCTTCCGAGCTTTTCTCTGTTTTCCATTTTCTTTACCTCAATAGTTTAAATCATTAAAAAATAAAAAGTGATGGTGGAATTGTATCATTCGAATGGCTGAAAATCAATATATTTTTTCACCAAAATGTATTGATAATAAGTATAATCATTAGGAAAAAATAACAAGACATTTGATGGAGAGTATGGTATAATACCAAAGCACGCGCTTTAAGAACGCTGACCGAATATTTTCAAGGAGAAGGCTATGCTGTTCAATTCATACCAGTTCGCAATATTTTTCCCGATAGTATTTGCTTTATACTGGCTCCTGCCTCACCGCTTCAGATGGGTTCTGCTTTTGGCAGCGAGCTATTATTTCTATATGAGCTGGAAGGCTGAGTATGTCTTCCTCATTCTGTTAACAACGGCGGTTTCATATTTCGCAGGTATTTTAATAGAGAAATCAGATAAAAAGTCATCTAAGAAGCTTATACTTGTGGTATCTCTGGTTATATGCCTGGGAGTGCTGTTCGTGTTTAAGTACTTTAACTTCTTCTTCGAGCAGGTGACGAAGCTGTTTTCAAAATTCGCAATTCAGCTCAGCCCCGTAACCTTGAAGCTCCTTCTGCCGGTGGGAATCTCCTTCTACACCTTCCAGACGGTTGCCTATGTCATAGACGTATACAGGGGGACAGTCCCGGCAGAGAAAAATTTCGGCATATACGCAACCTTCGTATCATTCTTTCCCCAGCTTGTCGCCGGGCCAATAGAGAGAACTGCGAACCTTCTCCCTCAGATAAAAGCCGAGCACAGGTTCGATTATAATCAGGCAGCCTACGGAATGAAGCTGATGGCATGGGGCTTTTTCAAGAAAATGGTTGTCGCAGATAACCTGGCAGTTATGATAGACTCCATATATGCAAATATGTATTCATACAGCGGCTTTGTGCTGTTCATAACGGTATTTCTGTTTTCAATCCAGATATACTGCGATTTCGGCGGATATTCAGACATTGCAAGGGGCGCCTCAAAGCTTATGGGAATCGAGCTTATGGAAAACTTCAAAAGCCCCTTCTTCTCAACCAGCGTCAACCAGATGTGGGGCAGATGGCATATATCCCTCACCTCCTGGCTCCGTGACTATGTTTATTTCCCCCTGGGCGGCAGCCGTTGCAGCAGGCCGAGAAAATACTTCAATATAATGGTCACAAACCTTGTGAGCGGTCTCTGGCACGGCGCAGATTGGACGTTTGTGGCATGGGGCGGCATAAACGGGCTGGGTCAGCTTTTTGATGATGTGTTTCATATAAAGCCCTGCAAGGAGCGGGGAACAGTCAAGTGGTGGATTAGAGCGGCGATAATCTTTGCCTTCTGCACGACCACCGGCGTTTTCTTCCGAGCCCAGACCTGCCACGATGCAGTTTATGTGCTCACCCATGTGTTTACCGGGATTTTCCATCCTCTCACCTATTTCCCCAAGGGTTGGGCTGAGTTCGGGCTCAACGATATTTCCACACTGCTGAAGGTGGCAGTTTATGTGCTGCCTCTGGCATTCTATGATTACTTCAGCCTTGACTATGATGTGATAGACGTTATAAGCCACAAAAAGGCATGGCTGCGCTATTCCGTTTATGTTCTGCTTGTTCTGGTGATACTGCTCATGCACAGCACAGACGGTGTAAGCTTCGTATATTTCCAGTTCTGAGGAGGGAGAGCTATGAAGAGATTTATTGCAGTCCTGCTTGCCTTCACCCTTTTCATCGCACTTGTGGCATTCGGTATATGCTATGCCATAGACCCATACAGCGTATTTCATCCCTTCAGCATCCGAGACAACGGAGTTGAGGCGAACAGCAACTATATTAAAATGACGTATATCCTCAAAAACCCGGATAAGTTCGATTCATTCCTTTTCGGCTCGTCAAGAGCGGGCTTTCTCAATGTTGAGAAAATGGGAGAGCACTGCTATAATATGTGGTATCCCCAGGGAATGCCGGAGGAGCATCTGAACAATCTTAAAACCATGCTCTCAAAGGGCATAGTTCCGGAAAGAGTATTTATTGCGCTTGACAGTGCCTCCTATATGAACGATCCGTCTCTCCACGAAAGCATGCAGACATATGCCCCCTATGAATATCTGAAGTCACACCCGGTGAAGTTTATAACCATGTATCTTGACCCTGCAGTCGCCCTTCAGTCTCTTCCGGTTATAAACAGCCACACTCCGAACGAGTCATACGCGGAGTGCTTCTATGAAACGGGCGCCCAGATAAGCTATGGGGAGGTGGGCACACACAGCTTCGAAGACTCTCCGTATGTGGGTCCCACCTTCATGATGGATGAATGCCTTGAAACAGTGAGAGAAATTGCCGGGCTGTGCAATGAAAACGGCATAGAGCTTATCGTGTTCACAAACCCAATGCACTATGCAACCTATGAATTTTCCCTGGAGCTTGATTACATAGATTTCCTGAGAAGGCTTGCTGAAATAACCCCATACTGGAACTTCAGCGGCTATAACGACATAACCCGCAACTCCGATTACTACCGCGACCCCAGCCACTTCCTGCCGGAGGTTGGCGATATGATGATAGACTGCATGCTTAACGGCACCCAAATAGACGGCCTTTATGACCAGGGCTTCGGTGTATATATAACAAATGAAAACGCAGAGCAGTGGATTCAGGTTATAGAAGCTGCTGAAAAATAAGAGAGAATAGAGAGAGGGAACAGACATGGCAAGAGTTGAAAAGAACGGATACAAGCACAGATGGGGAGACAAGAAGGACGCCCGCTGGGTAAGAGAGACGCCGCCGCTCCAGACCATTATGGCGCATCTTATGCCAAACCGCACAGACAATGAGGCATATCTCAACGATGAGCTTGACGTGACGGAGCTGCTGCAATACATAGAAAAGAAAAATCTCGCTCACCCGGACTATAAAACCACAGTTTTCCACTGCCTCCTTTTTGCGGTTGCCAAAATGATCAATGAGCGGCCCAGAATGAACCGCTATATCCAGGGGCACAGAATGTATGAGCGGTTTGAAATATCTCTCAGCTTTGTGGCGCGCCGCCGCTTCACCGAAAAGTCAGAGGAATCGCTGATGTTTTTTGTGCCGAAGGATGAAGACACTCTTGATTCACTCAGCTATCACATAGCAGGGGAAGTCAGAGAAATGAAGAAAAGCGAGAGCGCAACCGGCGGAATCGATGCCGTTCTTGAGTCTCTTGCAAAAATCCCCCGGATACTTCTTATGCTTATAGTGCGCATTGTCCGCTGGCTTGATTTCTGGGGCCTTGTACCAAAGGCTCTGAAGGACGGAGACCCGAATTTCTCAACTGCCTTCTTCAGCAACCTGGGCTCTGTAAAATGCCCTGCAGTATACCACCACCTGAATAACTACGGCACAAATTCCTTCTTTATAACTCTGGGCATAATCCGCAAGGAGGAGAGGGTGATGGAAGACGGCACAAAGCAGCTTCGGGATGTTGTGGATCTGGGCTGCATTGTGGACGAGCGCATTGCAGACGGCTTCTATTTTGCCAGAAGTCTGAAGCTGGTGAAGCATCTTTTCAAACATCCTGAGATGATGGATGCGGCAATTTCTGTTCCCAGCGAATTCAAATACGAATAAAAAAATACCGCCGGCTGCATTGCAGCCGGCATATTTTATGAGTTACATCTGTTTTCTTTTAAGGAATTCCGCAGTCTTCAGAAGAGCAATCTGGGTTTTTCCGTCGGGTATTTTGTCGTTCATTATGTCTTCTATAAGCTCATCAAGAGGCTTGTAGCCAACATTGAGAAATTCACCCTCGTCCAGCTGCTGCTCACCCTGGTGCAGCCCCCTTGCAAGATAGAGGGTAATCTTCTCGTCTGTATATGCGCCGGCGGAATAGCAGGTTCCGAGGAAGTCCCAGCTGTCTGCCGTGAGCCCCGTTTCCTCTCTCAGCTCCCGCTTTGCAGCGCTCAGCCGGTCTTCATCAGGAGTGTCCAGCTTGCCGGCAGGGATTTCAGTGATAACAAGGTCAATGGGGTATCTGTATTGCCGCTCAATACACACCCTTCCATCCTCTGTCATCGCCACCACTCCAACTGCCCCGTTGTGCCTTATGAGCTCTCTGGAGGATGTTTTCCCGTTGGGAAGCTCCACCTTATCTTTAACAACATGCAGAATCACGCCGGAGAATATTTCCTCTCCGGATATTTTCTTTTCGAAAAGCATGCTTTCGTCCATTTTGATGTGTTTACCTCTCAGCTTATTATTCTTCTGGCAACAAAGCCTCTTGATGTGTAGTTGCCGGCAAGGCTCGTTATTATAACGCCTGTGGTTGAGGATGCCGCGTGGACAAATTTTCCGTCTCCTATATAGATACCGGAGTGCCCTATGTAGGTCCCGCTTGAATAGAAGCACAGCACATCTCCCGGCTGGAGATTCGATGCATCCACTGCCGTGCCGTTCTGAGCCTGGTCTGCAGCAACTCTGTTAAGCTCTATGCCGAACTGCTTATATACATAGTAAACAAAGCCCGAGCAGTCAAATCCGGTGGACGGGTCTGTTCCGCCCCAGCAGTATGGTGTTCCCACAAAGGTGCAGGCATAGGCTGCCACCAGAGCGCCTGAGCCGCTTGCAAGCTGGGTTGAGGCTGCGGAGGTATCAGTGCTCTCTGAGGTGCTCTGAACGGTGTATGTTCCTTCCTTCACATACTGGCTGTATACATATCCGCTCTTTCCGTCTGCAGAAACAGCCGTCCAGTCTCCGGAAACACCGGTTATGCTAACTGCATTGCCAAAGAAGAACTCTCCGATTATATCGGAGCTCAGCGATGCGCCGCTGCGGAAACGCACATTGTTCCCGCTTATATATCCCGCCTTGGAATTTGCCGCCACTGTTTCGGAAGCTTCCTTGACTTCAGCTTCGGTAACTGTTACCTCGCTTGTGGTCGCGGTTGCTGATGCAGCGGCTGAGACGGCTGCCGTCGTGTTTTCCTGAATGTACTTTGAGTATACAAAGCCGGTTGTTCCGTCTATTGTGCACCGGGTCCAGTCTCCGGAAACATCAAGGATGACCGCCTGCGTGTTTTTGTTGTATGTGTTGATGATGGAGTATGTGGTGGAAGGACCTGTGCGGAACCGCACATAGTCACCGGTTATAACTCCCGTTCTGATACCGGAGGTATTTGATGAGGTGCTTCCGGTCTGGGCACTGCTTTCAGTCTGTGAGCTGCTCTCCTGCTCAGAGGAGTCTGCTGACCGGGAAGAGCTGTCTTCCTGAGTGCTGACGGAATAATACCCCTGCCCGCCTATTATTATTGTTCCTCCTGATGAGCCGTATGTCACCTGCGGGGTGGCAGTGGGAACGGGCGTGGGAGTCGGAGTTGGTGTGGGCGCAGGCGTTGAGACCGGGGTCGAAGTGACCTCTTCCTCTTCACTTGCCGTTGAAGAATATCCCTGCCCGATTATTATAACACCCTGAGATATGCCGGAAGAAGTCTGGGTGCCGGCAGAGCTGGTGCTGCCTATGCTTATATATCCTGAGGACACATAACCCGTTCTTCCGTTATAGGTTATGGAATACCAGCTGCCGTCATACAGCCCATTGACTGCCACGACTGTGCCCTTGGGCAGGCAGTCTATTACGTTGTATCCGGTTCCGGGCCCTTCACGGAAGTTGACGCCGCTTCCTGTTATTGTTCCGTAATCGGCAAAGGCAGGAACAGCAAGCATTGATAATGCCAGTATAAATACAACAACTGTTTTTAAAATTTTCCTGAACATTGCAGTTTAAATTTCCTTTCACTCTGCGGCGAGAGCACGGTCAAGCCATACGGCGCCCACGTCTATCGCGGCGTAAAGACTGTCCTTTTCTGTTTTTTTAACAACTCTGTCTCTGGATTTAACGGAGGGATCCGTCAGCTGCAGCTGAACGGAAACCTTTGAAGCCACATCAAGGTCCTTGATCTTTTTCGTTTCAAGAATCTGAAACTGAACGATGTATTTGTCTGCAAAGCTTCCGTAGAAAATAAGATTGTCTTTGCGTTTAAGGGGATGACCCTTATATTCCAAAACCTTAGCCATAATATTATCCTCCATTTTGTCACTAAAATGTAACATATATTAATAATTTTGTCAACCAATTATTATAACGCCGCCGGTGGACGACTGGGGCTGATACTGAGTGTAGGGATCCTGCTGATATGTATCAAAATCAGTGATGCTGTCTGCTATGATATCATCCCCGTTGGTGGTGGTTGTTGTGACCTGAAGATCTTCCTCTGTTATGCCGAAAACACCTGTATTGCCGCCTATAAGGGGATATGTGAAGGATTTGTATTCAAGCCCTTCGTGAACAGGGCGCATAACCGATTTCCAAAGTCTTGCCGCCGGGTTGCCTGACACATTG
>R15__coassemble_1697_pt1 | contig 10483 bp, 10 predicted proteins | sample R15__metabat2_low_PE_034 | metagenome-assembled genome bin R15 | reverse complement strand
ATAAGGATGCCGTGCTTATAAACAGTATAGGAGAGGAAATAGCCAAAGCGACCGGAGCAAGCTGGCTGCCGTCTGATTTCAAAAAGCACGATGGAGAAAACCGATCTGTTGAACTGAGCGAAAAATACGGAATATACCGCCAGGTTTATTGCGGATGCGAGTTCTCTCTTGCAAGCAGAGAGGCAGGCAAACGTGAAGAATAGATTAAATACAAGAAAGCTCTGCATCTCAGCGCTGATTGCCGCCATATATGTTGCGCTGACGGTTGCCCTTGCACCGATAAGCTATGGTGCACTGCAGTTCAGAGTGTCTGAGTCGCTGTGCGTTTTTCCGTATTTTATTCCCGGCACAGCATGGGGGCTTTTTGCCGGATGCATTATAGCCAATTTGATGACTGGGAATATATTCGATGTTATTTTCGGTTCTGCTGCAACTCTCATCGCATCTCTTCTGACCGCGTTAATTGGAAAACGCAGGAATACAGTCAGAAACAGAGCCTTGGCATGCTTCATACCCGTTATAGTCAACGCTATTGTGGTTTCGGCTGTAATCACATTCGCCTATAACGGAAACGGAAGCTTGAAGCTGTATCTTATTAATGCGCTTCAGATTGCAGCGGGAGAGGCGGGCGTTATGTATATTTTAGGTCTCCCGCTTATGAAGGTTGTTCCAAAAATAAAAATAATCTCAGATATTATTAAGGAGAATAAATATGAAGGTTCGTAAAGCGATAATTCCGGCAGCCGGCCTCGGCACAAGGCTTTTGCCGAACACGAAGAGCATTCCGAAGGAAATGCTCCCTCTTGTTGATAAGCCGGTTATTCAATATATCGTTGAAGAGGCTGTCGCAGCAGGTGTGGAGGAAATTCTCATTATAACAAACCGTGGCAAAAACCCCATAGAAGACTACTTTGACTATGCACCTGACCTCGAGGAACGTCTTCGCAACGATGGAAAAAACAAGGATGCGGACATTGTGCGTAACGTGGCTGATATGGCAGATATTTTCTTCCTCCGCCAGAAGGAGACAAAGGGGCTTGGTCACGCCATATGGAGGGCAAAATCCTTCGTCGGAGACGAACCCTTCGGTATTCTTCTGGGAGACGATATAATGCTGGGGAAGAAGCCTGTGCTTAAGCAGCTTGTTGACGCTGCCGACGAAAATTCCTGAATAGCAATAGCAATAAGAAATATAAATAATAAAACAATAGGCAAGTATTCATCTGTTAAGCTGGATAATAAGCTTTCAAATCGTTTATACAGCCTTTCAGATATTAATGAAAAGCCGACTCCGGAGGAAAAGGTTTCAAATTATGCAATAATGGGCAGATATGTGCTCACTCCTGCAATTTTCGATATTCTTGAGCATACAGCACCCGGAAGAAACAACGAAATTCAGCTGACCGACGGCATGCGGGAGCTGTGCCATGTTGAACCTTTCGTAGGCGTGGATTTTGAAGGCCGCCGATACGACACCGGAAATCTTAAGGGATACATTGAATCAATAATCGACTTTGCACTTAAAAACGATGAGGCAGGTCCCTGGCTGCGCCAGTTTATAATAGATAAAGCTAAAAGCTTCGAGGAATTCTGATTACAGCTTTAGCTTTACCCGGCGCTTTATCAGTTCCTTTATAAATACAATTCTGTTGTGCACCATCTTCTTAATCGGATGATGGTGCATATTTGATACATTGCTTTCATGGCGGCGGTATTTAATGAGCTTGTCCGGAATCTGCACAGCTCTCGAACCGCACTCGGCGTTCAGTGCTATCCACCAGTCATGCATCTCAATCCCCTTCGGAAAGGGCATTGTTTCCCTGTTTAGGCTTTTTCTGAATGCCATGCAGCAGCCCACATAAGGATTCTTATAAAGGCATCTCAGCAGACCGGGTCTGCTCCCGCGAAATTCATAAAGTGTTTCACCGAGAGGGTTGCACTCAGAATCAACAATTTCGGCATCATGAAGAACAAGCATACAGTGTTCACCGTTTTCTTCAAATACACTCATAACCCGTGAAACTTTGTTTGCTTCCCATATATCATCCTGATCTGAAAGGAATATATAATCTCCCTTTGCCTCGCTCATCGCGTTTTCAAAGTTTTCTATAACACCGCAGCATGGACCTTTAAGAACCCTTACGCACGGATGCTCTGCGGCATAGCTGCACAGGAACTCAAATGTTCCGTCGGAAGAACCGTCATCAGATACGATAAGCTCGTCATCAGAATCAAGCTGGACAAGAATACTGTCCAGCTGCTCCTTTATATATTTTATCCCGTTAAAGCTTGCAAGGCATACTGAAATCATGAATACTATCCCTCAATAAGTGTTTTAATCCAGCTGCTCAGAGAATATTTTCTGTATATCTCGTCCGGCAGCTCTTTGTAATCCGAAGTGAAGAAATCAGATGAAAAATCAGGAGTGCTGTTTTCACTCCAAATCAGAATGTTGGCAGGATTATAGAAGTCATAATTGGCAATATCGGAGTTAGTCGTTATCAGCTTTTTCTTCGCCCCCAGGCATTCAATCGTGCGGATGGTAAGTCCTGTTTGCCCGCCCTGGGGTGCATCAAGAACACAAAATGAATTGGAAATTATGCTTAAGGTCTCAGCCTTGGAAAGCTTTTCGGTTTCAAATTCGCTGTAACGGGCATGGCGGTATTCAGGAGCTTTAATTTTGTGGTATATAAATTTCAGCTTAGACGGCATGTAATGAAATATGAACTGCCTGGGCAGCTTTTCTTTAACAGCCTCGGAAATCTCGTTGATTTCCTTGTATTTTCTGGGGTGCGCCGTGCCTATATATGAGCAGTCAAATTTTAATTCATGCTTTTCTTCGGCAATTTGCGCATATTCCGGCAGATAGAAAAGAGGGAGAAGAGTGTATTTCTCCACTTCACGAACCGAGTCGGGGCGGTCAAATGTGTAAATCTTGTCGAAAAAGCGGTGGATTCCGGTCGAATACGGCAGATTCTTTTCGGAATCCCATTGATAAAGAACAAACCTCGCATCTTCCTGGCACCGGCGGATTTTTTCAAACATGTCCGGGGAGAATGCAAAGGTCATCCCGCCTATTACTATAACATGTGAATACTTTTCCCTCTTAACAGCGGGCAGCACGTAATCCGTGAAGTATTTGCCGGTTGCGCCGTACGTCAGCTTTTTGCTGATTCTTCCGGCTGCTTTCAGAAAATTGCTGTCAGACGGCATATCGCATATATAGTCAGCGCTGTAGCCCTGATTTTCCATTTCCTTGAGCATTTCTTTATAATATCCGAAGAACTTCGGCGCAATCAGAAGTATTCTGCTGTTATTAGACTTGTTCATGACTGAGTATTTTAAGGAGCTTTGTATTATCTCCCCATATCTCCTTTGAATCATATGGTGTGTCCGGAAATGCGCCGTACTGCAGCCGGATATCAAATCCGTTTTCCTCAATAAACCGCTCAACTCTTGAACCGAGACTTTCGGGTTTGCCTGAGCATATGTTTATAATCCCGCATATATCATCCTGTGAAACAGCTTCGGCCGTGTAGCGGCAGAAATCTTTATAATCAAGGAAATCGTATCGGTTTGTTCCGCTCGTAAACGGAAATTCCTTTTTCCCCTCCAATGCTGCGACACTGATTTTCGAAAATATCGAGCAGCCGTATTCAATAGGGCTGACTATATAGTATCCTCTAAGCCATTGCAGCTTAACGGCATTGTTTTTGCATGAAAGCTCAACCGCCTGCCTCAGCGCATTTTTAGCTATTCCATAAAGACTCTGGGGGTTGCAGGGGGTGTTTTCATCAATTGCTCCCTCCCAAAATCCGACCTCATGCATGCTTCCCATGACAGCGATGCGGCCCGTTCCGCTTTCCGCCATTTTATTTATAAAGCGGTAATGTGCAGGCAAGTCGTTAATATGTGAAGGGTTGTTGTGCACAAATCCGTTATGCCACGCCAGATGCAGAAGAACGTCAGGCTTATCAAAATAATCATACGGATTTTCAAGCTCGAAAAGCTCCGCCGGCATTTTGGCAGATCTGTCGTCAACTCTGTCGAGATGGTGCCCCGTCGCTATAACTGTGTGCCCCATGTCAAGAAGCTCGGTTACTATGCCTGTGCCCAAATATCCATTTGATCCCGTAACAAGTATTTTCATAGTTTTTCCCTGAAATTATTTTTTGCCATTATACAACAGAAAACGGCAACTCACAAGTCTTTGTATTGATTTGTGCAGGCCGTTTGTGTTATATTGTTCAAGACAAAGAAGAAAAAGAAGGATGATTATAATGCTTGATGTTGCAGTTCTTGTGCCATGCTATAACGAAGCCGTCACAATTGAAAAGGTTGTAAAGGATTTTCTCAAGGTAATTCCCGAAAACAGCGCCGTCTTTGTATACGACAATAATTCGACAGACGGAACATCTGATATTGCAGAGCGTGCAGGTGCTATAGTCCGCCATGAGTATCAGCAGGGTAAGGGTAATGTTATCCGCCGTATGTTCAGAGAAATCGACGCAAAGTGCTACGTTCTTGTAGACGGAGACGATACATATCCCGCAGAAAGCGCACCGGAGATGATTTCAAAAGTGCTTAACGGGCAGTGCGACATGGTGGTGGGAGACAGGCTCTCATCAACTTATTTCGAGGAAAACAAGCGCCCGTTTCACAATCTTGGAAACGTGCTTGTACGCGGTAGCATCAACACGCTTTTCAAGTCGGATATTCGCGATATAATGACGGGCTACAGAGCCTTCAGCTATATGTTTGTAAAGACATTTCCTGTTCTTTCAAAGGGCTTCGAGATAGAAACTGAAATGAGCATCCACGCGATAGACAAAAACATGGCAGTTTCGAATGTAATAATCGACTATCGAGACCGCCCGGAAAACAGCGTCTCCAAGCTAAACACATATTCAGACGGATTCAAGGTGCTTAAAACAATCGCCAGGCTTTTTGCAAACTATAAACCAATGTCGTTTTTCAGTATAATAGCCGCTGTTCTGATGATTCTTTCCCTTGCCTTTTTTATCCCGATAGTTGTTGAATATTTGAAAACCGGGCTCGTCCCCAAATTCCCGACCCTTATAACCTGCGGTTTTGTCATGATAGCGGCAATCCAGTCATTTTTCTCCGGCATGATTCTCGAAAACATACAGCAGAAAAACAGAAGAGACTTCGAGATGAATCTCATATCAACGCAGAATTATTATAAATCAATAACATAAAACAGATATGCCGCCGATGACAATCAGAACCGGCGGCATTAAAAATACTATTTTTTAATCTTCGGCATAAGCGGTCTTCCGTGAAGAAGGTATGCGAGAAACAGTGTGCAGAAGAAGCAGAATGCCTGAGCCCAGATATCTCCGATAAGTGAAATGTGAGCAATATCATTCAGATTGACAAACAGCCTTATTATAATCTGGTGCAGCAGGTAGCATTCAAAGGATATGTCGCCCAGCATAACAAGGAATCTGTTTTTGAAAATCTGCGAAAGAAACCCCTTTCCAAGCCCGAAAACGGCAAGTCCGATAAAATTCGGGATAAGCCACACTGATATATATCCGCTCCACTCCGCTGGCGTGAAAATCACCACATATGTCCAGTTTATAAATATGAGAATCTCCAATACTGTGAAAAGAACTCTGTTGAATTTTATTTCCGGCTTTTCGCAGAGGACAATCCTTATGACATATCCCAGCACGGCACCGCAGAAATACTCCCCAAGCCTGGACGGGGGAAAGGCATAGCACCAGTAGTTGGGGTTCAGTCCTGCCCTATCGGATACGAAGCAATACAGCACCGTTATAAGCGCAACGCCTGCAAAAAGAACAGAGAAAATAACGAGCCTCTTTTCTTTTTTGTTAATCCTGTTCAGCATCCACCCTATTGGAATGTTGAACAGCTGGAGAAAAATCAGCGTGGAGAGAAACCAGCCGACACCGTTATAGGAGAGGGAATCTCCGCCCGGCCACGACTGAAGAAGCAAAAGATTTTTCAGAAGCTGAAGCAACCGGGGAAGCATAAACTCAAAATTCAGCGCGGCAAGATTTTCGGAAAACCATGGCTCGAGAATAATCGCAAAAACTGTGGTGAAGAAATATAGCGGGTAGAGCTTGACGAGCCTTCCCCCAAAATCTCTGAAGATATTCTTGAAGGAAAGAACAGGTTCTTTTCCGTATGCCGTGTAGGCTGTAACAAAACCGCTTATTATAAAGAAAACACTCAGAGCCTCGAGACCAAGCAGAATATTCCTGTTTCCGTTTGCCCAGTAGCTGCTGTGCCCCCAGAATACAACAAGAAATGCGCAGAAACGCAGAAATTGGAGATGGTCAGCCCTTTTCGTAGTTTTTATCAATTCGCAGTCAGTCATTACTAAACCTCGTTTTCAGTATCGGTTTTATTATAATTATCAAATAGCAATTGTCAATTATCAAAAATTATATTATAATCACAAGGTATGATTAACAAAAACAAAAAACAAATTAAATTATTCAACATTATCACGGATGCAGTTATTATATTCCTGTCATACTTCATCTCGCTCTGGCTGAAGTTCAGCGTGATGCATGGGAGCATCAGCATCAACATGAAGTCATCGTGCTTTATAGTTGGAGTTATAATACTTAGCATCCTGCTTCCTGTTGCCTATTATCTGTTCAAGCCGCAGAACAGGGCGGCGCAGGCAATTTCAATTGCATTTGTGAATGCTATTGGAATTCTGATTGGAATGGCACTGCTTTTCCTATATAGAATCAATGATTTTTCAAGAGACGTGCTTGTGCTATTCTGGCTTATCTCGTCGCTGTTTGTTTCTCTGAAGCATATAATCGGCAAAAGGATAGCAATGAAGAGCAGCTTCGGGTATGCAAAGAGAAGAATTGTGATAATAGGTTCAGGCGTCCATGCGCGCCAGTATGTTTCAGACATCATGGAATCGAAGCGGGATGAATGCATAATAGAAGGGTACTTCGGCTCCGAATACACAGATAATCTTGGAACATACCTGGGGGCATACAGCGAGTTCAGCAGTGTAATTCCCTCTATCGACCCTGACGAAATTATAATAGCTCTTGAAGCCGATGAAACTGAATTTATCCGCCCTGCAATAGACATAGCAGATAAAGAAGGAATTCATGTATCAATGATTCCGTTCTACAGCGACTATATCCCTGCCCACCCTGAAATAGAAAACATAGGAAAGAGCAAGCTTATAAATCTCCGGGCAACCCCATTAGATAGTTTTGGAAATTCTCTTCTAAAACGCGCGACAGACATTATAGGTTCCGCACTTATGCTTCTGGTTTTAAGTCCGCTTATGCTGTTCGCAGCACTTGGAGTCAAGCTTTCAAGCTCTGGTCCCGTTTTCTTCAGGCAGGAGCGCATCGGCAAAGATAAGAAGCCTTTCATGATGCTGAAATTCAGAAGCATGCGGGTGAACGCGGAAGAGAACACAGCCTGGTCGACCGACACAGACCCGCGAAAAACGAAATTCGGCACATTCATCCGCAAATACAGCATAGATGAACTGCCCCAGCTTTTTAATGTCCTGATGGGAGATATGAGCCTAATAGGGCCGCGCCCGGAAATTCCGTTTTATGTGCGGCAGTTCAAAGAAACAGTCCCTCTCTATCTTGTCCGCCAGCAGGTTCGCCCGGGAATGACGGGTTGGGCTCAGGTTCACGGCCTGAGAGGAGACACATCAATCGAAGACCGGGTTGAATACGATATATGGTATATCGAAAACTGGAGCTTCTGGCTTGATGTAAAAATTCTTTTCATGACGGTATTTGGCGGAAAATTCAAAAATTCAGAGCACTGAGAGTAAAGCATATGAACATATTTGTAACAGGTGTCAACGGTCAGCTCGGCCACGATGTGATGAATGAACTGAATAAGCGCAATCACAGCGCCATCGGAAGCGGCAGCAGCTCTTTCTATAAGGGAATTGCAGACGATGTGGCAGAAATGCCGTATTTTCAGCTTGATATCACGGATTCCGGCGCTGTTAATTCCGTTATATCCGAACTTCATCCTGACGCAGTTATCCACTGCGCAGCCTGGACAAATGTAGACGGTGCGGAAGACCCTGAAAATTACGAAAAGGTCCGCGCAGCAAATGTAATCGGGACGCGAAATATCGCAGAAGCCTGCAGAGCCTCAGGTGCAAAAATGCTTTATATAAGCACCGACTATGTTTTTTCCGGAGAAGGAACCGAGCCATGGCAGCCCGACTGCAAAGATTTCAAACCCGTTAATATATATGGTCAGTCAAAGCTTGAAGGCGAGCTCGCAGTATCATCAGCTCTCGATAAATTCTTTATCGTCCGCATCGCGTGGGCATTCGGGCTCAACGGGAAAAATTTCATAAAGACCATGTTGAATGTGGGCAGAACCCACGACACAGTGCGCGTCGTGAGCGACCAGATAGGAACTCCCACATACACATTTGATCTCGCACGTCTCCTTGCAGACATGATAGAAAGCGAAAAATACGGCTTTTATCACGCCACCAACGAGGGAGGATATATTTCCTGGTATGATTTCTGCTGCGAAATATACAGGCAGGCAGGGCTTTCAACAAAGGTAATTCCCGTGACGACCGAGGAATACGGACTTTCAAAAGCAAAACGGCCGTATAACAGCCGTCTTGATAAATCAAAGCTTATTCAGTGCGGCTTCGAGCCGCTGCCATCCTGGCAGGATGCACTGTCAAGATATCTTCAAATGCTGCAGAACAACTGAACATAAAATGTTTAAATGAAATTATCTCCGCCAACAGAAAGACGGAGATAATTTCGTTCAGTCCTCAAATTCAAAATCGAATTCGCCATAAAGCTTCGGCTGACCGTATATGTCATCATAGCAGAAGATGTCCCGTATGTGCTGATACATCGGAGTATATCCGCCGTCACTAAAGCGCCAATGGCCATACAGCAGACTGTCCAGATCCTGCAGCGCCTCGATGTCCGTATTAGGCAGCAGCTCCCTGAGCTCATCCACCTGGGCAAGAAATTCCTCGGTGAAATACGTCTGTGTGAGGTTCAGCCGCTTAAGATTTGTGAGCTCTTTAATTGCGGATAAATCCGTCAGTCCGCTCATTAACCCCAAATGCAGATATTCAAGATTTTTGCAGTTGGCGAGAGGTGAAATGTCCTTAGGATAGTTGTTCTGGGACTGTCCCGCCTCAAGATACGTCAGATTTTTAAGACTTCCAACCGGCTCAAAGCTCCCGTAATTTCCGCAGGACATAATAAGCACCTCAAGCTGCGGAGTGCCGTAAAGAAAGCTCAGATCCATTACCTCGCTGTGACCTATGTCGAGATTTTTGAGCTCATGGCAGTATTTAAGGGAATCAATCGGATTGTCCTGACCATCATAGATACACATTGCCCAGAGCGTTTCCGCATCCGTCATGCACGTATACGGCCCGAAATAAATGCGCCAGACGATTTTCTTGTCAGGGAATTCCTCGTTGAGTTTTTCTGTTTCCTCATCGCTTGTGCCGCAGCGGTCAAGTGAAACATAGCTTAATTTGTCAAGATATGGCAGCACTTTGCGAAATTCATCAAGCCCTGAATCGCCTATGCTTTTGTTTTTATACTGCAGTTTTTCCGTAATCACTGTGTTGACCTTCAGGTCAAAAAGCTCAAAGCAGTATTCTATATCCGCCTGCGGGGCGGCTTCCTTTAAAAGCACATAATCCTCGAACGGAAGGTCACTCACATCCCCATGATAACGGACATAATCCACGACACCATCCTCATTCGGATCATATTCATCAGTTCTGCCCCTGTCAACAAGAGTGACTGTCTTGAGCTCGGGGAGCCTGCTTAGAGCCGCTGCCGTCTCTTCAACCTGAGAATGCTGCAGATTTCTCAAATCAAGCTCTTGGGTATCCTGCGGATATGACGTGCCGAGTATGTTGACCATATATTCAACAGCTGCATTCGGATATGCATCCTTAAGTGCCTCAATCCGGTCCGCTGAAAGAGCGGTCTCCCCAAGGCTTATTTTCTTGACGGAGTCCAGCAGCCCGGCATTGCTTATAAATCCGTCTATGCAGTCAATTCCGGTAAGATCAAGATATTCAGTCGTAAATTCATACTCGGTGCCGTTTATTTCCACAGAAGTTGGCGCCGGAGCCTCCTTTTCGCCGCATCCGCAGAGCAAAACTGCAGAAAAAGCCATTGTTAAAAGCAAATAAAGTAATTTTTTCATAATTTAACCTGATTCCATAATTTTTTTTAGTTTATCACATACAAATTTTTGTGTCAATTATAGTAATACTGTGGTATAATAAATTATTAAAATAAAAATAAATTGTTAAATTAAAAATAAAGCAAGGAGTTCATCATGAAATACATAATGTCTCTTGACCAGGGAACGACAAGCTCCCGCTGTATTCTTTTTGATAAGTCCGGTAATATCTGCCCCGTTGAGCAGAAGGAGTTCCGCCAGATATATCCGAAGCCCGGCTGGGTTGAGC
>R15__coassemble_1600_pt1 | contig 10968 bp, 9 predicted proteins | sample R15__metabat2_low_PE_034 | metagenome-assembled genome bin R15 | reverse complement strand
CTTCTCCTCTGAGATGGTCACATCGTTTCTTCTAATAAAACACTCTTTTCCATCATACAAAACGGTGTAAAAAAGAGAGTCTTCTTCCAAAACTTCAACCGTTTCGCCGCCGTTAATAACTGCCGCCTTAACAGGCAGCACTACCGAGCGCACTGTCATCTTAATTGCGGTAACGGGCTCTTCCGTCGGCCAGGGGGCTTCTGTAGCCGCCGGTATCGCCTGAACCGGCTCCTCCGGCTGAGCGCTTTCATCGCAGCCGATTAGAAGCAGTGCAAATCCGGCTGCCATAAAGCCTATAATTTTCTCTTTTAGTTTCATGTTGTCAATTTCCCCGTTTATTTTACGAGCGGCAAAATTGCATTTGCAACGTATGCCATTCCCTTATCCCCCAGGTGTGTTGCAACGCCGATGTTGTTGATGGCATGCACCTTTCCGTCATCGCCATACACATAGGTTAAACCAGCGCGATAGTTATAGTCATTTTTAATTGCGCTCAAATCTGCAAAGCCAATGCCCATTGCCGATGCAACTGCCTGCTTATATGTATCGCATTTCGCGGAGCCCCACACATCGCCCACAATAATAATCTGCGCATCAGGCGCTGCATTTTGAATATATTCAATGAGCTGCTGAAGATCTGTTGCAAATGTGCTCCTGTCGGTTACATTTTCTCCGACCTGGATTGTTACAAGTGTCAGCTCCGAAGAAAGCACACTGTCTAAAAGGTAAAGGCAGGAGCTTCTGTCTGAGGATGCTTCCCACAAAGCCTCTGTTCCTTCTCCGAGATAGAAAACCTTCGATTCCATAATATCATTGGAAGTTAAAAGCTTTGCGGCAACAAGATGGTAGTAATCCTTGCTTGCAGCACTCGCCGCCATACCCCAGCTGCCCCACCAAAACTTTCCGTCAGGCTGCCTGTATGTTATGCTGTTACCTATGCAAAGATAATTGCAGACCTTTACTTCAACGGGTTCAATACCCGCAGGTGCATCGCAGTTTAGAATAATTTTCTTGATATATGCATTCTGTACAGTTCCTTTGCTGAATGCATCCTTGTTCTGATATGCTATATAGACAATACTTCTGTGCACAGTGCCGCCGTAAATTGTTATGCTTTCAGCCCCGTTGGTCAGCTTCAGATAAGGGCGAATTGCCAGAGATGGATTGCATTTATCATATGTATCAAAGGTCAGGACATTTGTATATTGCGTCACTGAGCCGCTGTATGAGAAAACGCTGTCCTGCCCGCCGCTCACAAAGGCAGTAGCTGATTTTGCACATGCCATATCAAGCGTCGGGTCCCCGGAGCCTATTTCCCCGTCCCATGCAACTACCGTTCCATATTCAGAAAGCACCCAGCCGTCGAGCCCCATCTTCAGCAATTCCTTTGTTTCCGTTGGAATTCCGGTTATTACTCTAATTCCTTTTTCATCTCCGCTTGTCTTTATGGAGCTTCCGCAATACTGAAGCAGTGCATCGAGGCTGTTTTGCCTCTCCGCATATAGCCGATTATCCTCGTCTCTTTTTATGAAGTATACCTGAAGCCCATAGGGGTTAGGATACTGATACCCGTCGCTATTATATAAGTATCCAATGCTCGTTACAACTCTGCTGTTCTCTGACGGGAGTGTTATGCATCCGTCGGAATCCATTACCGTTAATACACCGTCAACATAAATGCACTGCCCCGGACTGTCTATATAAATTCGGAGGGGATTTTTATCTGCATTACTGTCCAGCTCTGTTTTTTCCTCCTCCGTTTCTTCTTCCTCTTTCTTTTCTTCCTCTGTTAGCTCCTCTGTGTTTTCTTCCGTTTTTATTTCTTCGGCTTCTTCCGTGTCCTTTTGTTCCTCCTGAACATCGGTCTCTACCGATTCTTCACCCTCTCCGATTTCCCCTGATTTCTCAATGTCTTCTGAGTTGTCGATTTCCTCAGATTTTTGAGTATCTTCAGTCTCTTTGGTTTCCTCTGCCGCCTCAACTTCTCCCGGCTCTGTTACGTCCTCTGTTTCTGAAGGATTTCCCTCTTGCGGGAGGTTCTCTGTTTCTTCGGTGCCGATGGCTCTCTCCTGCTCATCGGCAAGCGCGCATATCTGCATAAAAGACACGCAAACCGCAATCAATATTAAAAAGGCAAAAAATCTCTTTAACTGGTTTTTCATTATTCCGTTTCTCTCGTTTGTTTGATATTAGCAAAATTATTATATGATGCTTTTAAGCTTATTTCAAGCATGAGTTTTGCTGTTTTGCATATATTTCGGTACAAAAATCGTTGTTTTACAGTTCCTTCCAATTTTGCAGTCTCGCGGCGAGATTGGAGTTTCTTTTTGTAACAGTCACATTTCTGACCGCGCAGGCGAGAGCCTTTTTGCTTCCCACAACAACCATAAGCTTCTTTGCCCTTGTTATGCCTGTATAAAGGAGATTTCTCTGCAGCATAACAAAATGGGTCATCATTATCGGCATAACAACGACCGGGTATTCCGAGCCCTGAGATTTGTGAACCGTTACTGCATATGCCTGCGCCAGCTCGTCCAGGTCTGCCACATCATAAATCACCGGTCTGCCGTCGAAGTCAACAATCAGCTCATGCTCCTCGAAGTCCAGCGTTTTAACCGTTCCTATGTCGCCGTTGAAAACCTCTTTTTCGTAATTGTTGCGAATCTGCATCACCTTGTCGTTTTTTCTGAATTCCCGTCCGCCACGCTGAAAATATCTGTCTGAAGGATTCACAGCCTCCTGAATCAGTTTGTTGAGATTTGCAGCTCCAACCGCACCTTTCTGCATCGGCGTGAGCACCTGTATTCCTGCTGGAGTGGTTTGGCAATATTTCGGCAGCCTTTCCTTCACCAGCTTCACTATCTCATCGGCAGCTTTATCAGCGTCTTCCTCCTCTATGAAGAAGAAATCAGTTCCCTTAGCATTTGATATGTCGGGATAATCACCTCTGTTAATTCTGTGGGCATTTGTTATTATCCTGCTGGACTGCGCCTGGCGGAAAATTTTCGTAAGCCGGACCACCGGAAAGCACCCGGAATCTATTATATCCTTCAGCACATTCCCCGCTCCCACCGAGGGAAGCTGGTCCACATCCCCCACAAGTATCAGCTTCATATGGTCAGGGACTGCCTTTAGGAGGGAATTCATAAGCACTATATCTATCATTGATGATTCATCGACTATCAAAACGTCTCCCTCAAGAGGCGTTTTTTCATTTCTCCCATACCCCTCAGGCGGCTTGTATTCCAGAAGTCTGTGTATGGTCTTGGCTTCCATGCCCGTTGTTTCCGAAAGCCTTTTTGCGGCTCTGCCCGTTGGCGCGGCAAGGAGTATTTTCATTCCCTGCCGCCTGAGAACGCTTATTATTCCAAGTGTTGTGGTGGTTTTGCCGGTACCCGGTCCGCCTGTCAGGATCATAATCTTGGCTTTTGCAGCTTCCAGTATGGCTTTTCTCTGGACCTCGTCATAGTTTATATTTGTTCCTGCGGCAAGCTCCTCGAAATTAACATAGTGATATCCCCTTCGGCGGGAAGGTGCTTCAAAAATGGTTCTTAATCTTTTCGCCGTTTCAACCTCTGCAGCATAAAAAGATGGCAGATAAATCACTTCCCCGTCTTTGACAAGGCTTTTATCCTCAAAAAGACTTTCTATAGCGGAGGATATGGCCTCTCTGTCTGCATCAAGAAGCTCAACCGCTTTTCGTTCAAGCTGCTCCCGCTCGCCGTATACATGGCCCTCTGATGAAAGCTCGTTGAGAGCATATGCAACGCCGCTTCTGCAGCGCGGCATACCATTATGATCAAAGCCCATTTTATCTGCAATTCTGTCTGCAGTTTTAAAGCCTATGCCCCAAATATCATCTGCAAGCCGGAAGGGGTTTTCCTTAACAATTTTTATGCTATCGTTCCCGTAGGTCTTGTATATCTTGGAGGCAAATGCGGTGCTGACATCATATCCCTGAAGGAAAAGCATTATATTTTTTACTTCCTTCTGCTTTTCCCAGCTTTCCTTTATCTTTTCAACTCTCTTTTCGCCGATTCCCGCAATCTCCAGAAGCCGTTCTGGAGTGTCCTCTATTACGGAAATTGTATCCGTTCCGAACTTGGCAACTATTCTTTTTGAAAATTTAGGCCAAATGCATTTGACGAGCCCGCTGCCCAGATACCGCTCGATGCCGTATGCGGTTGCAGGCATAGTTTCCTCCCACTTAACGGCGATAAACTGTGCCCCATATTTTTTATCCTGCTTCCATTCCCCGTCGATCAGCAGAACTGAGCCCACGCTCACATCCGGGAACGTCCCCACCACGGTCACAAGCTCTCTATAGCCTCTGACCTTGGTTTTTATTATTGTATATCCGTTTTCAGAATTCTGATATGTAATTCTTTCAACAACGCATCTCAGTCGCATCATTCCTGATTTCCCTCATAAACAGAAAGCCCGGTTTTCAGATGCTCTATCATTCCTTTTCTCGCATCCTCCGGCCACAATATTTCCGCATCTGCCCTGTATGCAGACATCCATGCATAAAACTGCAGACTCACCACGATTTCAACGTTTATCTTAAACCATTCCTCTCCGTCAGGGATTATGATTATATCTTCTCCGAACCTGTCTATAACAGGGTCCGCCAGATAATTTTTGAATCTCAAAACAACTCTCTCCGGTTTCCCCGTGAACATATAGAACACCTTTGTTGTATATGTTGACATATCTGTTTCCTTGAAAAGCTTTTTTCCCTGTCTCGGCCCCTTGACAGACCTGACGGACTTCATCCTGTCTACCCTGAAGTGGCGCATTTCTTCTGCCTCATGGTTGTATCCCAGAAGATAATAGTTCTGATCTACCCATATCAGTGCAAAGGGACTCACAACGTGTGTCTTTCCGTTATGCCGGAGCTCCTTCTCTTTTTTTGTATTATATCTGTAGTATTGGAAGTGAAGAACCGAATCGCTGTTTATAGCATCAGATATCGTATCAATAATTTCATAAACATTCTCGTTGATTGTCTTTACTCTCTTCCTCAAATACACATCCCTGTTCAGCTTCTTTGCCTCGTATTCATTCGTCAGCCCTTCAAGCTTCTTTATAAGCCTTGTGGTTTTATTCTTCGTTATGAAATTTGAGGACTGAACCATATCCACCAGCAGCTTGACCTCTTCAATCGTGAAATCACGCTTATCTACATAATAGCCGCCCCGCTTTCTGTGTATGTCCATTCCATAGCCTGAAGGAAATTCTCCGTCCCCCTCGGGAGTTTTATTTGCCCCCAGTATCTTCACATCTCTGTATATGCTCTTTCTCTCTGCCGTTATTCCGCACTCGCTTTCGAGATATTCCATAAGCTCGATTGCGGAAACCGGATGCTCCCTGTCACTTTTTTTGAGGAGGTAGTCCCTAATATATAAAATCTTAAGCTTTTCTCCGTTTACCTTGCCCATTTTCGCCTCCGGCTGCATTACTTTTTTCAATTTTACTAAAAATTTTTTTCACCGTCAAGCATAAAGTCTCATTTATGGTACATACTATGTGATATGATAGCGCCATTCTAAAAAAGAAGGTCGAAATGATGTTTACATTTGCATTAACTGCCGCGTTTATCGCTCCGTTGTTTGCCGCAACCATACTTGATGAAGAAGAAAAATCAGACCCTGATATAGTGCGCCGCCCTTCTGCAGGGAAACACGAAGGCTGCAGTGTGCCGAGAAAAGGCGCGACTCAGGTTGAAATCATATCTGTCTCTGAAAGGCCCTCTGCTTCAGACTATGCTCAGTGCGCAGTCTTTCAGGCAGCAGGCGGCTGAAAGACTTGACGGAGGCTCACCGGGGATGTATAATCTCTAAACATTTTGAGCACCCCCGGAGGCGATCTGATGAGCAAAAACCTGTCCCTGAAATTTTCAAGTCTGCAGTTTCTTTTCTGGTCTGCATACTGCTGTGTATATACCTTTGCCGCTACCTATCTTCTTGAAAAAGGCTTTTCGGCGGCAGAAATAGGCTGGATATTGTTTTGCGGGAATCTGCTTTCCTTCGTGCTGCAGCCCGTTGTTGCAGACAGAGCTGATAAATCAAAGAAGAATATAATCCTGCTCCTGATTTCTGTTCTTTCCTTCGTGAGCCTCGCTTCTTTTGTTTCGGCGGCTGTTTTTAATCCCGCAAAAATTATATTCTCCATTATATACACAATAGGTATAGCCTGTCTTGATATGCAGATTCCTCTCCACAATGCAATGAACGTCTTCTATTCAGACCGTGGATATACTCTCAACTACAGTCTTGGAAGAGGCATGGGTGCCCTTGCCTTTGCCCTCATTTCTCTGCTTATGGGTTATGCGGTTAAATATTTCGGCGTCAGCTGTCTGCCTGTTTCAACGCTCATACTCCTTGCAGGATATCTTATTGTTATTTTCAGCTACCCGAGACTTGCCAAAGAAGCGTCAGGCAGTGCAAATACCGGCACAGTCGCCGCTGAAACAGAGTCTCTTCTCGGCTTTTTTATCAAATACAAGTGGTACAGTATCTCTCTTTTCGGGTTTCTCTTCCTTGCCATGTTCCATGTCATGACTGAAAACTATCTCATAGAAGTTCTGAGACCTCTTGGTGGAGACAGCTCCAGCGTAGGGTTGGCACTTTTCTTTGCAACTGCAGTTGAAACCCCCGGTATGATTTTTTTCGACCGGTTTTATAAAAAAACCGGTTCATATAAGGTCATTCTCATAGCCGGCATTTCATATGTTCTGAAGGCGGTCTGCTTTGTGCTTGCTGCTTCAGTAACAGCTATTTACTTTGCGCAGCTACTTCAACTCGTCACATACACGCTTTTATCTCCTGTGGAAATGTATTATGCCAGAGAATGTGTCTCCGATGCCGATATGGTCAAGGGGCAGTCAGTTATAACGGCAGCCTATGCCCTTGGATGTGCGCTTGGAAACCTGATCGGCGGCAATATCATAAGCAGCTTTGGTGTTCCCGCTATGCTCTGCAGTGGCATTGGAATGACAGTCCTTGGCGCATTAATTCTGATAATATGCGTACCCAAGGGTCTGAAGCATAAATAAACTCTATAACACAAAAAACCGCCCAAAGGCGGTTTTTATTTTGAAAGCATTTGCATATGAGTTACACAAAATATTCCGGCTCTCCGAAATAATCTGTCCACTTTTCTATAACTTCTGAGCTTCTCGCTTCAATCATTCTAACCATATTATTTAGGACAGATGTTGGAATATGAGAATTATTATTTGCGACAAGGCATTTTCCCCTGCTTGTTATCCAAACCTTTGTTGCATTTTGCGTTGGACCTCCCTCAGCTATATGAACATGAATGGGCTCTATCGGTCTGCCCTCATTTGTCCAGAAGTAAACCCAATACGAACCCAATTTAAAAACTTGAGGCATTATCAAATCCTCCTTCTTCGGAGAATTCCATAATCAAATGCGCCATAGATCTGATTACGTCCATATAGCGATTTTCCTCTTCTTTGGAGAAACCAAATACTTCCTCAATGCGATATTCAGGTAAATAACATGTCATATGATGAAAGCAGTCTTTTTCATCCGGCTTTTCAACATATACCTTAACACTTCCGTTCTCTTTTTTCTCTGAATGAACTATTTCTGCTTGATCATCCAAGGTAATAAAAGGGTACATCATGATAAACACCTCTCTGCATTGTGTTTTTTAGTATTATAGCACCATCATCCCCAAAAAACAAGAATGCCAAATTTTAGCTGTTTTCCTTGCTTAATTGAGCCTTTGTGTTAACTAAGACTAACCCTAAATCTAAAAAAGTCCCTAGGGACAATTTTAAAATTAAAAGCCCTATAGAAGAGTTTTAGTATCAGGGTTAGTCTATCCTAACACAAACCGTCAGTTTTTGGCGGAATTCAGGGAAAAATTAAGCGAAGCTTTTTTACCGCTACTGCAAATTTCGGCTTCTGGTGCAGTCGGAGCAGCGGATGCCTGCCGGCAGATTTAATCCTCAATCTTTTTGTTTTATGTCCTCAATCTTTTTGTTTTATCAGTTGCGTATTTTACGGCAGAATTGTATAATATTGTGTTGGATTATAATGTTTGTGGGAGGTAATGAAGTGAACAAAAGCAAATTTTCTGCGTTTTTAAAAAGAAAAAACATCGTCTTTTCTGCCAAGCGGTATGGCATTGATGCTCTGAGTGCGATGGCACAGGGTCTTTTCTGCTCTCTGCTCATAGGCACAATAATAAAAACTCTCGGTCAGCAGCTCGATATTAAATTCCTGACGGATATCGGTTCATATGCAATGTCTGTTTCAGGTCCTGCGATGGCAGTTGCCATCGGCTACGCCCTCCAGGCAGATCCAATGGTGCTTTTCTCACTGACTGCCGTGGGCTGGGCTGCGAATGCCGAAGGCGGTGCCGGTGGTCCTCTCGCCGTTCTTATTATTGCTATTATAGCTGCTGAATGCGGCAAGGCGGTTTCAAAGGAAACGAAGATTGATCTTCTTGTCACCCCGGCAGTCACTATTATAATAGGTGTTGCTCTTGCAAAGCTTATTGCTCCTCCGATTGGCACGGCTGCTAATGCCTTTGGTGTCATTATAGACAATGCGACGAAGCTCCAGCCCTTCTGGATGGGTATCGCAGTTTCTGTTCTCGTGGGAATTGCCCTTACTCTGCCTATTTCTTCCGCTGCCATATGCTCAGTTCTCGGCTTAACCGGCTTGGCAGGCGGTGCGGCAGTAGCAGGCTGCTGCGCGCAGATGGTAGGCTTTGCGGTTATGAGCTTCAAAGAGAACCGCTGGGGTGGTCTTGTTTCGCAGGGGCTCGGCACCTCCATGCTTCAGATGCCGAATATAGTTAAAAACCCCAAGGTTTGGATTGCTCCCATCATAACCTCCGTTATAACGGGGCCGATTGCCACCTGCCTTTTCAAGCTTGAAATGAATGGTGCCGCCATCAACTCCGGAATGGGCACATGCGGGCTTTGCGGGCCCATAGGTGTGTGGACGGGCTGGCTCGCTCCCTCGGAAATGGCAGTTTCAAAGGGCGCCTCCGCCATTTCCCCCACCTTCTATAACTGGCTTGGTTTGATTCTTATAAGCATTGTTCTTCCTGCTGTCATATGCCCTCTCATCAACATGCTCTGCCGCAAGCTGGGCTGGGTAAAGGACGGGGACCTTTTTCTTTCCTGAACTGTTAAAATTTAAGGACATAAGCAAACAGATATGACTATTATTAACATCATAGAATTATTAAGCGGTATTGCCCTGTTTCTCTTCGGAATGTCGCTCATGAGCGATGGTTTGAAGAACGTGGCGGGGAGCAAAATGGAGCTTGTTCTCTACCGACTTTCCGGCACGACATTGAAGGGCGTTCTTCTCGGAACAGCCGTAACTGCAGTTATCCAGAGCTCTTCGGCAACAAGTGTTATGGTGGTGGGCTTTGTTAACTCCTCCATAATGACCTTAAAGCAGGCAATAAGCGTTATTCTTGGCTCCATTCTCGGCACCAGCATAACAGGCTGGATTATAGCCCTGGGTGAAGTGGGAGGCGGCAGCGGCTGGCTGAGCCTGCTTTCAACCGCAGCCTTGACGGGTATAATTTCCATCGTCGGAATTATAATCAAGATGACCAGGTCAGACAAAATCGGAAAATACGTAAGCCTTATTCTTCTGGGCTTTGCCGTTTTGATGTATGGTATTTCCTCAATGAGCGAGGCTGTTGCCCCATTAAAGGAAAGCGAGAAATTTATAAGCTTCATGCTTAATTTCTCTAACCCGATTCTGGGTATCCTCCTCGGTCTTGCGGTAACGGCAGTTCTCCAGAGCGCAAGCTCTGCCGTAGGTCTGCTGCAGGCACTTGCCGTAACGGGTGCAATTAATTTCTCCATAGCCTTTCCGATACTGCTGGGCATTAATGTGGGCGCCTGTGTTCCTGTTCTTCTTTCCTCTGCCGGAGCAAAAACCGATGCAAAGAGGAGTGCCTATTCATATCTTTTATTAAGCCTTTTAGGCTCTGTTCTCGTTGGCATTATATATTATGTGTCAGAAATTTTTGTTTCATATTCATTCGCATCAGCGGCTCTTGATGCCTTTCAGATTGCGCTGCTTAACACACTGTTCCGCCTGATGAATGTCATACTGCTCCTGCCCGTTACTGCATTAATCGAAAAAATGCTCTGCAGGCTTATTAAGGGCAATGAAAACGAGGAAGAAAAAGCAGTCTCTCTCGAAGACCGTTTTCTCTCTTCCCCGGCTGTTGCAATCGAGCACACACGCCTTGCCATCGAGGATATGGCAAAGCACACCCTTTCCAATATTGAAAATGCCGTTTCCCTCATATATAATTTCGACAGGAAGAAGTTTGAAAAAGCCGAGGCGTCTGAAAATCTTATCGACCGTTATGAAGACAAAATCGGCGCTTATATAATGCGCATCAATGCAAACTCACTGACGAAGTCCCAGTCTGAGGCACTTTCTAAGTATCTTCATGCCATCGGCGATCTTGAGCGTATCTCTGACCATTCGCTTAACATTGCGGAATGTGCCGAGGAAATATCCGAAAAGAAAATCGTTTTTTCCGTTCAGGGCGCATCAGAGCTGAAAACAGCGCTGGATGCCATGGTAGATGTTCTCTCCACCGCCATTACTGCTTTTATAAGCGACGATCTCGACCTTGCTTATCATGTTGAGCCGCTGGAGGAAACAATAGACACCATATGCGACAGTATGAAGCTCCATCACATAGAGCGCCTGCGCAGCAATCAGTGCACTCTTGAGCACGGCTTTGTTTTCAACGACCTGATAACCAATATAGAACGTGTTTCAGACCACAGCTCCAATATTGCTCTGAGCGTTATCGAGCTTAAAAATTCCATGTTTGATCCCCATGAATATATAGACGAGCTTATGCTCAACCGAAACGGCAGCTTTGAAGCATACTTCAATGAATATCAGCAGAAATATAAACTGGAGGATTTCTAAAATGGCA
>R15__coassemble_1566_pt1 | contig 11236 bp, 10 predicted proteins | sample R15__metabat2_low_PE_034 | metagenome-assembled genome bin R15 | reverse complement strand
AACATTAAAAGAAAAGCATATAATAAACTGCTTGAGTGGAAAACCTCATCCTCCGGTTCAAAGGCTATAATGGTGCAGGGTGCCAGGCGTGTTGGAAAAAGTTATCTGTGCGAAAAATTTGCCGGTGCCGAATACCGTTCATATATTCTGATTGACTTCAGCAGTCCCCTTCCGGGCACACTTAAAATCTTTGAGGAATACGGAAACCGGTTCAGGCTGACGGACTTCTTCAACCAGCTTTCGGTGCTTTATTCCACACCGTTGTATAAGCATAAATCCGTGCTTATATTTGATGAAGTTCAAAAATATCCCAAGGCCAGGGAGTTGGTAAAGCATATAGTTGCAGACGGAAAATATGATGTTATAGAAACCGGTTCCCTAATTTCAATAAAAAAGAATACTAAAGACATCATTATTCCCTCTGAAGAGGAACAGCTCAACCTTTATCCCCTTGATTTTGAGGAATTTCTCGGAGCACTTTCAGACGATATAACAGTACCTTATCTGCGGCAGTGCCATGATGCCGGAAAGCCCTTAGGCAATCTGCTTAAACCTGTCATGGAAAAATTCAGACTCTATATGATTATCGGAGGAATGCCCCAGGCAGTTGCGGAATATGTAAATTCCGGAAATATAGACAGGGTTGAACGGATAAAAAGGACAATATTGAAGCTTTATCGTGAAGACATCGCAAAATATGCAGAAAACTACGTCGCCGAAGCGACAGCAGTTTTCAACGCCATTCCGTCTGCTTTGTCTCATCATGATAAAAAGACTAAATTCTCATCTCTTTCGGCAGGCGACCGTTTTTCAAACTATGAAGATGCGATTTATTGGATAGGCGATTCCATGGTCGGTAATCTGTGCTACGGCACAGATGAACCGTGCGCATTCGGCAACTTCAATCTGCAGCCCAATAAAGTTAAATGTTACATGGGAGATACAGGTCTGCTGCTTACATTGGCAGCCGGAGAAAATTATCTGAACAGCGAACTCTATAAATCTTTTATGATGGGCAAGCTTTCCGTAAATCAGGGAATGATGACAGAAAATGTCGTAGCCCAGATGCTCAGGGCAAGGGGCAAGGATCTGCGTTTTTACGAAAAAATAGAAACTCAATCAAACAAGACACACAAATACGAGGTTGATTTTTTAATATCTGATGGATCAAAAACTGTTCCGATTGAGGTAAAAAGCGGCAGCAGCAGAAATCATCCGTCGCTGGATTATTACTGCGAACATTTTGACTTATCAGCAAATAAAGGGATACTTCTGACTAAAGGTGACTTGAAAATATGCGGCAGCTATGAATTTCTTCCCCTGCCCATGGCATTGTTTCTGTAACATACTCGTTATAAAAAAAGCTGCGCAGATTTCTGCGCAGCTTTTTCTTTATTTTGTTGATTATGCTTCCTCTGCGGGAGCTTCTGCAGGAGCCTCTCCTTCAAAGCCTTCCGGCATCTCGAAGTCTCCCTCGGGAGGAGGAGGCATTCCGGGACCGCCCTGGCCGCCACCGAAGCCACACTGCTGGGGACCACCCATGCCGCCCTGTGGGGGAGGAGGCATTCCGGGGCCACCCTGGCCGCCGCCGAAGCCGCACTGCTGAGGTCCGCCCTGGCCGCCTCTGCCGCCGCACTGCTGGGGACCGCCCATGCCGCCCTGGGGAGGAGGCATTCCGGGACCACCCATGCCGCCCTGCGGGGGAGGAGGCATTCCGGGACCACCCTGGAATCCGCCTTCAGGCATTTCGGGGAAATCTGCGGGCATTTCAGGAACGTTCTCTTCTGCAACTTCCTGCTGCTGTACTAATTCTTCATCCATAGTTTATTCCTCCAATTAAAAATTAAGCTTTTGGCTATAGCCTATACTATCACTTCCTGCTGAAATTTTACTGAATTCATCAGCTTAATTCCTGCGTATCTAAAATGATGCCGTTCACTGCCTCTATCAGGTCCACAACCTGGCTGCGGGGCAGGAGTGCAACCGTCTTTCCGTCAAGCTGCGCAATGCAGCTCTCTCCGTCATACCGATAAAGAGCAATCTGTATCTCCGGGAAATTCTCGTTGTTAAGATACAGTGTGAGGCTGATTTCCTCCTTCTGAGAAGGAGCTTCATCTGTGAATTTTGAGGCATAAAGATTTGAAATTGCGCTTCTTATTTCGGTGATTTCAATGTCTTCCCTGTCGTTATAGCTCCAAACAGGGTCTTCATCCTCATCCTCAGCTTCGGCAGAGGTTATGGAATATGTTTTTCCCTCAAGCTTGAAATCAAGCTGATAAACCTCATCGAAGGAGGCAGTTATAAGCTCCTTATGGCGCAAATCGTTATATGAAGCGGCAATGAGCTTTTCATAACTTGAATTTGAAAGCTGATAGACGATTTGAGACTCGCCGATGCGGAAATATGCAGTCACATTTTCCTCGGCATCCTCTTCCTCGCTTTCTGCAGCCTCTGCCAGCTCCTCCTGATTTCTGCCCACAGACAGGATAAAGTCCTCATAGACTGCTTCCTCGTCCTCTTCGGTATCAGAGGGGTATGTTATTGTAAGCTTCAGCTCAGGGGAGTCGAGCCCGTATTCAGAAAGCTCCTCCTCGGTGACATTATAGCTCACATAGGTGTCTGTGCTCAGATTTCTGACCGTGCTGAGATAGCTGTTAACATTTGAGGTATCAAGGGGCTTGCTTCCTGCGAAATAAATATCCTCCGGGCAGCAGCTCTTTGTGCTCTCCTCTTCATATTCAACGGTGTATTTTTCACTGCCGTCAAACACAAGCTTTGTGGCTGAGGATACATCAGGAATCACATCATCAAGAATGATATCTTCTATTGTTATCTCGTAATCCTCAAGGGGATCGTGCTTCACAAGATATACATTTCCGTCTCCGATGGAAACATATCTTTCGGAATCCAGCACACTGTAATCGCCAAGCTTTATGACATATTCGTTTTCATCGGCTTCTATGGTGATTGTGGCTTCAGGCTTGTTCAGGCCATACAGGCTTAAATCATCAGCACTCTCGATTATGAACGAAACGCCGAATTCCTCAAACTGGGACAAAAACTCGGCAATTTTTTCCTCGTCCACGGGGAACGCCTCGTCCTCGCTCCAGGTCCAGCTCTCAGCTCTTGCAAACGAAAGTGAGGTGTCTCCGTATTCCCAGGCAAGAGCTGTCACGGAATCATATGGTATGCTCAAAATAATCTCATCGCTGTTTTTGATTATTTCCTTTTTCTCCTCATAGCGGCTTACTATGAAGGTGGCAATGCATGCGGCTGCAAGAACTCCCAGCAGTGAAAACAACGTGATTTTTTTAGACCTGCTCATAACATCTCTTCTTCCTTTCAACAATAACCGAAATACCGGTGATAATAAATATTGCAGGGATAAGGCCGATCATAACCGTCTTCAGGAAGGACGCCTGGCTTTCTGTGATTGTGAGATAGTTATAACCCAGGGATTTGCTGCGGATTGCAATTGCCTCCCGCTCCCCGATCAGTGAGGACAGGGCGTTCATTGCGAAATCATAGTTTGCGCCGGAGGAGTAGGCATTATACATTTCATCAAGGAAATCGGAGCTTGAAACATATATTATTTTGCCCTCCTTGCCGGTTTCAACAGAAACTGCAAGCGAGAACGGGCCGTCAATGTCCCCTTCCTCCTTTTCATAGGTATCCAGGTCATAGCCGGAGATTTTGCTGAAGGCAGTGTCTGAGGTTCGGAGCAGCTCCGTGACATTTTCGCTTGCGGTATCGTCGATAACGAGACCCTGGGCAATAGGCATAATCACATAATATTTAGACTCTATAAGCGGGTCTGTGAGGTCTGAGCTTTCGATATCCGGCAGCATGATATAGGGCTGGCGGAATGCGTAGTGATTGCGGTCAGCTTCTATAACAACGCCTTCGGCAGTCTGAATTCCATAGGGCTCAAGCAGCCCCGTCAGGTTCGTGAGAGTTCCCTCCTCCGTTGAGCCTGCAATTACAAATAATTTGCCGCCGCTTTTCACATAGTCCGAAAGAAGCTTCTGCTCTTCTTCGGATATATCGCTCTCCGGAGCATAAATCAGAATGCAGTCGGCATCCTCAGGAATATTGTCTTCATTCAGAAGGGAGAAGGCTTTGATTTCCATGTTTTCCTTCTGAAGCTGATCTGTGAATTTGGCAGGAAGCTCCGCCTCTCCGTGGCCTTCAAGAACATAAACCTGGGGAAGCTCATCGCTTATGACATAATCAATTGCGGAGGTTATTGCGCCCTCTCCGTCGAAGGAATAGGAGGCTGAGTATGTGTTGTAATCCACATCCGTAAGGTATATATCGTTATAGGAAATATATCTGCTCTTGTCTCCGCATTCCACAATCAGGCTGTTGTTGGTTGCGGTTTCACTTGTGTACTGGGCAGTGAAGGTTGGATATGTGTCCGGGTTCTTTTTCACTATCGTGATGTGGGTTGAAAGAGCCGCATATTTTGCCAGAAGATTTTCAATCACATCATCCTCTTTGTCCGCCTGAACGACCCAGTATATGGTCACGTCCTTTTCAAGGGCATTCACAACAACCTTCGTGTTGCTTGTTATGGAATAAAGCTGCGAGGAGCTTATATCCAGATTAGTAATGCTTTTGGGAAGCACGGAAACCAGAATATTGACCACTACCAGAATGGCAAGCACAATTGCCGTGACTGCAAGGGAATATGAACCGCCCTTCGTGGCAATGCGGTTTTCCGCACTCGGTTTCGTTTCCCAGGCGTTTTTCAGCTTCTCTTTAATATTCTCAAAGAATTTCATCAGTTATACCTCCTCTTCTCAAGAGACTGCACAGTTAAAAACAGAAAGAAGATTATAACAGTTATAAAAAATACAATCGATGTAATGTCAAACACACCGTCAACGAAAACATAGAACCGCTCGAACAGGGAAAGCTTCGTCATGATATTCGGAAGGAGCCCCTCAAGTGCGTCCGGGTTGAAATAAATAAGCGCTGTTAATCCCAGCATGCACGCCATTGCCACGGCGAGCGCAGGTGCATCATTTTTCGTCAGGTGCCTGACCGTCAGGGCAAGCAGCATTATTATAATCACCAGCCCCAGCACTGAGCCGAACACGGTGGATGAAATATAATCTGCAAGAGTGACGCTGTAGTAGTTGAAAAGCAGCACCGGAATTGCAATACCGGCAGCAAAGCCCTGATTTTCCGTTAGAGAGGAAATAAATGTGCCGATTGAAATCAGGGCTGCACCAAGCAGGAAAAATGCAAGGAGTGAACCGTATGACGTAGGGAGATATACCTCTCCGTATTTTGAAAAAATCAGCGGATACACGGAAATAACGGCAACGGGAATCAGAAACACAGCCAGCAGCGCCATATATTTCCCCAATACAATATGAGAGGTCTTCAGCGGCAGAGAATACAGCAGCTGATCTGTTTTCTGCTTCTTCTCCTCTGAAATAACCTTCATGGTAAGCACCGGCACAATAACCACCAGCCCGATGCACACAAATTCAAGCACATATTCAAAATTCGATACTGCAGACTGTATGTTATACAGCATTGCCCCGATTCCCACGAACAGCAGCACAAAGGCGCAGAACAGGTATGCCGTCAGGGAATGAAAATAATTTTTAAGCTCATGCTTGAAAACAGCAATCATTTTTCAACCGCCTCACTTTCCGGCAATATGCCGCCCTGCTCAGTAAGCTCAATAAACACATCCTCAAGATTTGCCCGCTTCATATACATTTCGAATATGGGCAGGCTCCTTTCTGCAAAAGCGTTAAAAATCCTGCATCCCGTCCCCCGCAGCTCCTCAGCTCCGGCATCAACCTGGACCTGAACTGTGCCTTCAGCGCTGTTCTCCTGCACTCTCCAGGTGCCGATGCCCTCAAGCCTCTGCATGGCGGCCTCCGCTTCCTCTTTGGATGCTTCCGCAGAGAAGTAAATTCCGCCTGTTTCCGTCATCATTGTTTCAAGATTTTTCGGTGTGTCAAACGCCACGAGCCTGCCGCCGGAAATAATGAGCACCTGCTCGCAGATTGCCTGCACCTCTGAAAGAATGTGGGAGCTGAAAATTACGGTATGGGTTTCCCCCAGCGATTTAATCAAATCCCGGATTTCAATAATCTGAATCGGGTCGAGACCGACGGTGGGTTCATCAAGAATGATTACCTTGGGATTTCCCAGCAGTGCCTGGGCAATGCCCACACGCTGCTTATACCCCTTTGAAAGTGTTGAAATCAGCTGATATTTCACCTTTTCAATGCCTACCTGCTGAATGATCTCTGCAATCTGCTGCTTTAATTCCTGCCCCTTAATCCCTTTAGCTTCTCCAACGAACTGCAGATATTCCAGCGGCGTTTCATTCATGTATAGCGGCGGCTGCTCGGGAAGATAGCCGATTAACCGCTTTGCCTCCTCCGGCTCCTCCAGAATGTCGTGCCCGCCTACGCTCACCTTGCCCGCGGTTGCGGAAAGGCACCCGGTTATGATATTCATTGTTGTTGACTTGCCGGCGCCGTTTGGCCCGAGAAACCCATAAACATGTCCTTCATCGATGGTGAAGGACAAATTGTCTACAGCAAGAAAATCGCCGTAATACTTTGTCAGATTTTCAACGCTGATCATTTTTCTCACCTTCCTGAAATACTTATAATATCGAACGTTCTGCTGAAAGATAGCATGCCAGACTGAAACCTGCTTGAAAGCCTTCTGTAATTCACAAAATGTTAAAATTTCAAGCATTCAGTCAAATTTCATTAACCTGTGCTATCATACCGGCAAAGATAAGAAAAGAGACCCGGAACAATCGGAGGAATTTCAAAACGTGAAAAAACTTATCAGCACTGCAATAATATCCGCAGCATTTATCGCTTTGCCCCTCGGCGAGGCATTTGCAGACTCAAGCCTGACGGGGCAGACAATTGCCGAATACGCCAAAATTTTTGAAGGCTGCAATTATTCATACGGAGGCACATCACCCGCGACCGGATTTGACTGCTCAGGCTTTGTGAGCTATGTGTATTCAAGCTTTAATGTGGACGTGGGCAGAACTGCCTCAGACCAGATGGATGAAGGAACCTCAGTTGACTATTCAGAGGCTTCCCCCGGTGATATAGTGGTATTCGAGAAGGACGGCGAGGTGGCATTCAGGAATTTATATAGGCGACGGACTTTTCATTCACGCTCTGAATGAAGACACCGGCGTGGTCATTACCGAGGTTGACGAATTCAATGCAGACAATACAACTGTAATCCGTGTGACCGGCGAGTAACTCGCGATTAAATTTTGAATAATTGTTGTAATATACATCTGAAATTGGTATAATTTCAGGTGTATTTTTTATGAAACGGAGAACGACATGGAAGAAAAACAGGTTAAGCGCAATCTGATAATGTTCCCCCTGGGAACAGTCGGGCGCGATATGCTCTATAATCTATACACTAATTTCATTTTCACCTTTATTCTGTTCACAAGAGGACTCGACGCAAAGCAGCTGGGCGCTGTTTCCGCCATTATGATAGGCGCCCGTGTCTTTGATGCTCTAAACGACCCTATAATGGGAAATATAATAGAGCGCACCAGAACCCGCTGGGGCAAATATAAGCCATGGCTCGTTATCGGCATAATCCTGACTTCATTTGTTGTTTATGCCGCATTCAGCACGAAGCTCACCGGCTGGAAGTTCGTCTGGTTCTTTGCTCTCATATATCTCCTATACAGCATAACATACACCATGCACGACATTTCATACTGGGGAATGATTCCCTCTCTGGGCACAGACGCCCATGTGAGAGACCAGTTCACCTCCCGCGCAACTCTGTTCGCAGGAATCGGCGGAACAATTGCCGGCTTCTTCATTCCCATGCTCACCACCGGAAGCAGCACAATCGGCGGCAGCACCCCCTATGCCTATTCTATTGTTGCCCTTGTTATATGCATTCTCGCGCCCCTTTTCCTGTGCTTCACCATATTCGGCGTTCACGAGGACAGAAGCTATAATGATGACCCTGTTCCCCCCATAAGCTTCAAAAAGATTATTTCAGTCTTCAAGGACAATGATCAGCTGCTGTGGATTTCTCTCATATTCCTCTTCCAGCAGGTTGGCAATGACCTGGCGCTGGGCGGTCTGGGCTCGACATACATCTATTTCGACCTGGGCTATGAGGGCGGCTTCTATTCAAACTTCTCCACCTTCGGTCTTGCAGCAACTGCAATTCTGATGGTTATCTACCCGATGATTGCCAAAAAAATAAACCGCAAGAAATTCATGCGGATTATGCTTATAGTATCCGGCATCGGCTATGCCGCAATGCTGCTCATCGGGCTTTTCATGCCCGCGACCAACGCAAATCTCAAATGCTGGATATTCACCATTGCATATATGGCTGCAAACTTCGGAATCTATAGCTATTATCTTATTATGATGATATCCATAATAAATACCGTTGAATATAACGAATACAAAAACGGCGAGCGCAATGAAGCGATTATCGCATCAGTCCGCCCCTTTGTGACGAAGCTCGGCAGCGCCGTTGTGATTGCAATAAACTACATAACATATCTTATTTGCGGTGTGACAAAATATACCCAGCAGATTTCCGACTTTGAGCAGCAGACAAGCCTGAACCTGATAACCGAAACCGAAAAGCTCACAAAGATAAACGAGGTTATTTCCAATGTGGCTTCATGGCAGAAGGTGGGGCTCCTCGTCGTTCTCACAATCCTGCCCTTCGTCTGCATGTATATCTCATACAGCCTCTATAAAAAGCACTATAAGCTGGACGAGGATGAGTATTCCAGAATTTGCGACGAGATAGCCGCAAGGAAAGCATAAGTGATGAAGATATACTGCCTGGGAGACAGTCTCACCTTCGGCTTCGGCGTTAAGCCCTCATCAAGATGGGCAAATCTTGTTGCGGCGGAAACCGGAATCGAGATGATAAACAGAGGTATCAGCGGAGATACCGCAGTGGGCATGCTTTCAAGGCTTGGCGGAATAATCTCTGAAATAAAGGAAGCCCATGGTGAGCCGCAGCTTGTTTTCGTGATGGGCGGATACAATGACTATTTCTATTCCGGCTCCTTTGATACCGCCCGCTCATCCATCGGTGCAATAATACATCAGCTGCTGTCTTCGGGAATAGACGTGCTTGCCGGTATACCGGCTCAAATAAGCTCCGCAGACATTCCCGAAAACTGGTCCTCCCTCATTGATTACCGCGCAGGGTCTGCTGAAACCGATGAATACTGCAGCTGGCTTGAAAACTACTGCAGGGCATTTGCTGTTCCCTTCATAGATTTCAGACCCTGCCTGCAAGACAGCTCAGGCAAGCTCAATGAAGACCTCCTGCTTGACGGGCTTCATCCGAACACCCGAGGGCATCGCCTTATGGCAGACAGATTTATACAGTCTTTGAAAGAAATTAATATTTTATGACATGATTAGTACCCCTGTTCAGAAAACAGAATACCTGCTGATGAACAAAGACTCTCCCGTTCTTTCGTTCTACTGTGTGCGCAATGAATTCGGCGAGCCGGAATTCTTTGAAATCGGGCGCTTTTCAGATTATCTGCCCATAGGATATAATGATATCGGGCAGTATCTTGAGCACAGAAAGGCTCCAAAGCATCGTGCGCATATAAAGGAGCTTCTTGAGCGCTACGGCTGCGACGATCTCGAGGGTTTTATAAATGTCGCCCATGCCCTTTCCCTGAACGACACCTTCTGGGTAAAAGAATCCGGGTCAGACCTTGTCTGGCGCGATGTATCTCTTTATACCAACAGCTTTAACACTCTGATAAGCGAGGCAGCCTTCGACGGAACGCTTAGTGAAACTGACATATCCTCCACCTCTCCGGAATTTGGAACCGATGGTTACTACGCCAAATGCTGGATACGCGGTGAAAATGAAATCCGCCTTATAAAAAGCGGAAGTGCACTGAACGTTCTGGAGCCTTATTCTGAATTTTTCTCTTCTCAGCTTGCGGAAATCATCTGCACAGCTTCTGTTAAATATGACCTGTGCAGCTATCACGGAAAGCTTTCAAGCAGCTGCCCTCTGTTCACTTCCGAGTCACTCGGTCTGGCAAAAATGAATTCGGTTTTCGGCAGAGAGGTTACAGTTCCTGTTCTTCTGGAATACTTTGATTCCTTAGGCAGCGCTGATGCCTTCCGCCGCATGTGTGTGCTTGATGCGATAATTCTCAATCCTGACAGGCACTATGGTAATTTCGGGGTTCTTTTTAACAATGATACTCTTGAAGTGCTGGGTATGGCTCCTGTTTTTGATAACAACAGGGCTCTGTTTCCCGAGCTAAACAACGAAAAGCTCAGTAATCCCGCATGGTATATTGAAAGGTGCAAGCCCAGAATCGGCACTGATTTTCTCATCACAGCCAGATTGCTGATGACCGGCGAAATCCGCTCCGACCTGAAGAATCTTCAAGGCTTCAAGCTGAAGAATCACGATGAGCTTCCGATTTCAGCTGAACGTCTTGAGCTGCTGAATCGGCTGATTAACAGCAGAATTAATGAATTATTGTCCTAATGGGACTTTACTATATTCATCACAGCGGCGCGCAATGCCGCAGATATATAACCGATTTTGGAGGAAGAAAATGAGCATTATAAAAAACGAAGCTAAAATCAAGAACCCTCTTATAGTTGCCGTCAGGGAGCAGCTTGAGCATCGGGCACTCTGGATGTACCTTTTATGCGATGAGGCAAATAAAAAAGGTCTTAAGGCAGAGGAATACGCTCCTGCTGCCATAAGACGCTGCGGTGAATATCAGGGTGCACTCCTTAAGGAAAAGGGAGGCATGGGAAATTCCCTTAAGGGTCTTAAGAAGGCTCTTTTCGGTTTCTTCGCACAGAAGGTTTTTGAAATGGACATTCTCCGCTGTGACGATGACCATCTCGACATAGATTTTCATTACTGCCCGCTTGTGAAAGCCTGGCAGAAGCAGGGCTGCTCCGATGAGGAAATTGCCCTTCTCTGCGACCATGCAATGTGCGGAGACAGAGGAATCGGCTCCTGCTTCGGCTGTGAGCTTGATTTACCGCAAACTATTGCAAAGGGCGGAGATACCTGCCAAATCCGCTACTTCAGACCATAAAAGGTGGTTATAATTAAATGAAAGAAATAATTGCTGCACCGACAATCGGCGAAATTTTAAGAGAGGAATTTATGGAGCCTCTCAATGTTTCCGCATATGCTCTTGCTAAAGCAATAAATGTGCCAA
>R15__coassemble_1555_pt1 | contig 11285 bp, 12 predicted proteins | sample R15__metabat2_low_PE_034 | metagenome-assembled genome bin R15 | reverse complement strand
CTTGAGGAGGAGGCAAGGGCATCAGCAGGGCTTATAAGAATAAGCCGTGAGACGCGAATTCACCTGGTGCTGACGAACGATGCCCGCTATATAGAAAAGAAGGATGCATACTACCAGGACGTGCTGATGTGCATCCAGACGGGAAAAACCGTTGAAGACAGGGAAAGAATGCGCTTTGAGACGGAGGAGCTTTATCTGAAGTCTGAGGAGGAGATGAGAGCACTTTTCCCGGAGCAGCAGGAGGCAGCTGACAATACCCAGAAAATTGCGGATATGTGCCGATTTGATTTTGAGTTCGGCCATTATCACCTGCCCAAGTTCCCCCTGCCCGAGGGAGAGACAGACAGCTATGAATATCTGAAAAAGCTGTGTGAGGAGGGGTTCAGAGACCGCTTCCCCGGCAGACCCCAGGTGCATGCCCAGCTTGAATATGAGCTGGACATGATACGGAAGATGGGGTTTGTGGATTACTTCCTTATAGTTTCGGACTTTATCGGGTATGCGAGAAGAAACGGAATCCCGGTGGGACCGGGAAGAGGAAGCGCGGCTGGAAGCGTTGTGTCGTACTGCCTTTATATAACGGATGTGGACCCGATTAAATATTCCCTGTTCTTCGAAAGATTTCTCAATCCGGAGAGAGTTTCCATGCCCGATATTGACGTTGACTTTTGCGTCAACAGAAGGGGCGAGGTTATAGACTATGTGAACAGGCTGTATGGAAGCGACCATGTGGCTCAGATAGTGACCTTCGGCACGATGGCAGCAAAGATGGCAATAAGGGATGTGGGCAGAGTTATGTCTGTCAGCTATTCAGAGACAGACAAGGTGGCAAAGCAGATTCCCCAGAGCCTGAACATGACAATCGACGAGGCGCTGATGCTTTCAAAGCCGCTGAAGGACATGTATAACTCAGACGAGACACTGCACAGGCTGATTGATGTTTCGAGAGCTCTGGAGGGAATGCCCAGGCATGCCTCAACCCATGCAGCCGGGGTTGTTATAACGGAAAGACCGGTTTATGAATATGTTCCTCTGGCGAGAAACGATGAGTCTATGGTGTGCCAGTATCAGATGACGACTCTGGAGGAGCTGGGGCTTTTGAAGATGGACTTTCTGGGGCTGAGAAACCTTACCGTGCTTGAGGATGCGGCAAGGCAGGTGAGGGAGACTGAGCCCGGGTTCAGAATTGAAACAATCCCGGAGGACGATGAAGAGACCTTCAGAATGCTGACGGAAGGGAAAACAGTTGGTGTTTTCCAGCTTGAAAGCGCCGGAATGACATCGGTGTGCACAAGCATCAAGCCGAAAAGCATTGAGGATATCACGGCTATTATAGCCCTTTACCGTCCGGGACCAATGGACAGCATACCGAAATTCATCGAGTGCTCAAACCACCCGGAAAAAATCACATACAAGCATCAGCTGCTCAAGCCCATACTTGAGGTTACATACGGCTGCATAGTGTATCAGGAGCAGGTTATACAGATATTCCAGCAGCTGGCGGGGTTTTCTCTGGGCCAGGCGGATATGATACGCAGGGCAATGAGCAAGAAGAAGCACGCCGTTATAGATGCGGAGAGGAAGGCCTTCGTATACGGAGACCTGGAGCGGAGCATTCCCGGAGCGGTTGCAAGGGGAGTTGACAGAGAGACTGCAGACAGCATATACGACGAGATACTGGATTTTGCAAGCTATGCCTTCAACAAGGCCCATGCTGTGAGCTATGCGATAGTGGCATACAGGACCGCATATATGAAGCGGCACTATCCCCAGCAGTATATGGCGGCGCTCATAACCTCAGTTCTTGAAAACAGCGCAAAGGTTTCGGGATATATTGCGGAATGCAGAGAGATGGGGATAAAGCTGCTGCCGCCGGATGTTAATCTTTCCGGGGCGGACTTCACCGTTGAAGGGGAGAACCTGAGATTCGGACTGGCGGCAATAAAGAGCATAGGGAAATCGGCGGTTAACAGGATTGTGGAGGAGAGAGAGCAGTCCGGGCAGTTCAAAAGCTTTGAAAACTTCTGCAGAAGAATTGCAGACAAGGAAATTAACCGCAAACCCGTGGAGAACCTTATTTTTGCGGGAGCCTTCGACAGCCTGGGGTATACGAGAAGATCCCTGATAATGATGGCTGAAAAGGTTCTGGATTCTATAAGCTATACAGCAAGAAGCAATGTGGAAGGGCAGATTAGCATGTTCTCCGCGCCGGATGAGGATGAAAGCGAATCGGAAATCCCCATTCCCTATATGGAGGAATTCAACCCCATGGATCTGATGGTAAAGGAGAAGGAGGTAACCGGGCTTTATCTCAGCGGCCACCCCATGGATGAATACAGGGCTGCGGTTAAGCGAGCGGGAGCCGTGCCCATAGGGGCAGTTCTGGAGGACTTCCAGAACGAGACGGGACCGGGGCAATTTGCAGACGGGCAGAGCATATGCATTGCGGGAATAATAGAGTCTGCAAAGACAAAAACCACAAAGACGAACACGCTCATGAGCTATGTGACACTTGAAGATGACACGGGAGCGATGGAGCTGCTGGTTTTCCAGAATGTGCTCAGCAGATACGGCCAGAATATCGTTGAAAACGGGGTTGTTCTGGTTAAGGGCAAAATATCGGCGCGGGATGAAAAGGAACCCCAGCTTATGGCGGATGAGATACTGCTGCTGGATGCACTCTCTTTGGAGGAGAAAAAGCCGGAGGAGCCCGAAAACCGGGCGAAGGAGAAGACGCTTTATGTGCGTCTGCCATCTGATAAGGACCCGATGCTGGAGCATCTTAAGCTGCTGCTTACCATGTTCCCGGGGCGGGAAAAGCTTGTTATTTACTGCGCAGAAGAAAAGAAAAAGCTGGGGGCGAGCTGCATTATCCACGAGGCACTCGTTGCGGAGCTGAAGGAGCTTCTGGGCGAGGAAAATGTTGTTTTAAAATAAGGAGAGATAATGTTTATAGACGAGACACTGTATGAGGGAAGACCGGAGGGGGAGCGCATAGATAAGGAGCGGCGCTGCTATGAGCTGCTGGACGCTCTGGGCATAACGTATTTCAGGGCAGACCACGATTTTGCAGACACGATAGAGATGTGCCATGAAATAGAAAAGATTTTAGGGTGCGAAATATGCAAAAATCTGCTGCTTACAAACAGGCAGATGACAGACATATATCTGCTGCTCATGCCCGGAGACAAGCCCTTCAAGACAAAGCTTATATCAAAGCAGATAGGCTCGGCGAGGCTTTCCTTTGCTACCCCGGAGCAGATGCTGGAGCATCTTGATATAACACCGGGCTCAGTGAGCGTTCTGGGGCTTATGAACGATGGGGAAAAGGCGGTCAGACTTCTTATAGACAGGGATCTTCTTGAAAATGAATATCTGGGCTGCCACCCCTGTATCAACAGCTCCACGCTAAAAATAAAGACATCGGATGTTATAGAAAAGCTCATACCCGCAATGAGGCATGAGATTACATACGTTAATCTGCCCTGGAACCCCGACGAGGCTGAGCAGACATGAAAACAGAGCGGTTATTCACCGCTCTGTTCACAGTATTGGCAGTATTTTTTGAGACAGCATTTTTCGCACAGGGGGCGGCGGGCATCGCACACAGCCCTGCCGTGGAGAACAATGCAGTGGCAGAGCTGGGAGGATTTCTCCGCAGGGAGAATGGCTCTCAGTTCTTTTTCTATTTTTTCGGGCTCCTTCAGGTTATCCACAAGACCGAGGCGGTTGGATATTCTTATGCAGTGGGTATCCACCACCACGGAGCCGGGGACATTATAAAGATCCCCGAGAATGAGATTTGCGGTTTTTCTGCCCACGCCGGGAAGGGCGGTGAGCTCTTCCATAGTGGAGGGGATTTTTCCGCCGTGCTTCTGGAGAAGAATTTTGGAGCACTCAACGATATCCCGTGCCTTGGCATGGTAGAAGCCGCAGGAATGCACATACTCCTCTACTTCCGAAACATCGGCTTCGGCAAAGGCTTCGAGGGAGGGGAAACGGGCATACAGGGCAGGGGTTATTTTGTTTACCCGCTCGTCTGTGCACTGGGCTGCGAGGCGGACGGAGAAAAGAAGCTCATGGGGCTTTTCAAATTCGAGAGTGCAGTCTGCCTCCGGGTATTCTGCAAGAAGGAGGCGGACTATATTTTTTATCTGCTCTTCGGTTCTCATCTCTGGACTGTTACGGTGCCGCCGCATTCAAGAACCGGCAGCTCGTTGGGATTGCCGTATGCATCCTTGCCGTATATGCCGCCGAACTGCCATTCAACTGCCAGCGGGAAGGAGGCTGCCTGACCGTTGGCAAGGGGAACGAGGAAGGTATATGTCCCCAAGAGGGTTTCGGCAAGAATATTATCGTCATACTGGATTTCGGGAGTGGTGAGCCCCTGATACTGGCCGTTGAAGCTTATGAAGAGCGCCTGATGGGAAATGCAGTGAAGCGCATAGTGAGTGGCATACACATCCACGGTCACAGTTATATTGCTTTCGTCCTCGGTGCGGGCTGACCAGTCTGAACGGATGTTTAGAAAGGTTCCGGTTTCTGAGGCAAAGCTTCCGCTGCCAAGGAGAACGCCTGCAGGTATAGGAGTTGGCGTGGGTTCGGGAGTGGGAGTTGGCGTTGGCGTGGGGGATGGAGTGGGTGTGGGAGTGGGCTGAATGGTTACAACAGGTGTGGCGACGGGGGCGCTTGTTATCTGAATACCGCTTTCGATGCCGTTTGGCGCCTGGGTGGGGAGAACGTCGCTTGTTGTGCTGCCTGATGTGCTGTAGTACTCACGCTGGGAATTGCCGCTGCTACTTATTATATATACGACGACAGCCACAAGGAGCAGGAAGAGAACTATAAACAATGTCATTTTGAAACGGGTTTTGTTGTCCATATTTTTAATAACCCCCTTTATGAATATTCAATCAGATTATAGCTTAAACGGGAATAAAAGTCCATTAACGGAAAATGAACAATAAATAAAGCTGCCGGAGGATTTCTCCGGCAGCATATTGTTTATGATTATCAGAGCTGCTTCTGAGCGTTGATTTTAACGCCGGGGCCCATTGTTGATGCGGTTACGCATGACTTGATGTATTGACCCTTTGCGCTTGCAGGCTTTGCCTTGATGATGGCTCCGATAAGAGCTACATAGTTCTCGTAGAGCTTGTCTGCGCCGAAGCTTACCTTGCCGATGGGGCAGTGGATGATATTAGTCTTGTCCAGACGGTATTCAACCTTACCGGCTTTTGCTTCCTGAACAGCCTGTGCAACGTTGGGAGTGACTGTTCCTGCTTTGGGGGAAGGCATGAGACCCTTAGGTCCGAGAATTTTACCGAGACGGCCCACAACACCCATCATATCGGGAGATGCGATGACAGAGTCGAACTCGAACCAGTTTTCCTTCTGGATTTTTTCTACCAGATCCTGGCCGCCTGCATAGTCTGCACCGGCTGCGATGACTTAGTCTACCTTTTCGGGCTTGCAGAAAACAAGAACGCGGACGGTCTTGCCTGTGCCGTTGGGGAGAACGATAGCGCCGCGGACCTGCTGGTCTGCATGACGACCGTCAACACCGAGCTTAACATGGAGCTCTACTGTTTCGTCGAACTTTGCCTTGCTGGCATCGCAGACGAGCTGAAGAGCATCCTTCGGATCGTAAAGTGCGGATTTATCAATGAGCTTTGAGCTCTCTTTGTAGTTTTTACTTCTAAACATTTCAGCTTACCTCCTGATCATTCGCCTACGAGAACGCCCATGGAGCGGCAGGTTCCGGCTATCATGCTCATTGCAGATTCGATATCAGTGCAGTTCAGGTCGGGCATCTTCTGCTCGGCTATCTTGCGCAGATCCTCTTTGCTGATAGTTGCAACCTTGTCTCTCTGGGGAACACCGGAAGCGGTCTCGATTCCGCATGCCTTCTTGATGAGAAGAGCTGCGGGAGGAGTCTTGGTGATGAATGTGAAGCTGTGGTCTGCATAAACTGTGATTACAACAGGAATCATAAGACCCATGTCGCCCTTTGTGCGCTCGTTGAAGTCCTTGGTGAACTGACCGATGTTAACACCATACTGACCAAGAGCAGGGCCAACCGGGGGAGCCGGAGTCGCTTTTCCGGCAGGAACCTGGAATTTAACGTATCCTATAACTTTCTGTGCCATTTATAGCACCTCTCTCTCAAAAATATTATCACTCGTCATCGAGGGCATCTACCTGGTCTAACTCCAGATCAACGGGAGTTTCTCTTCCGAACATGGAGACAACAACACGCACGTAGTCTGATTCGGGATCGAGCTCTTCGACTGTTCCCGTGAATCCGGCAAGAGGCCCGTCGTTTACACGGACGGTATCTCCCACTGCGAAGCCTATGCTGATTTCTCTGCGTTCGACACCCAGGTCGTAAATTTCCTGCTCTGTGAGGGGGATGGCTTTTCCGTCTGAACCCACAAAGCCGGTTGCACCGCGTACATTATGGACAAGATGCCAACTATCGTCTGTCAGGATCATCTTGATGAGCACGTAGCCGGGAAATACCTTGCGATCTACGGTTTTTTCTCCGTTATCTGTGTATTCGGTTACGGTTTCCATAGGTATTTTGACTTCCTCAATGAGGTCAGTCATTTTGCGGTTTTCTGCTGCCTTCATAACTGCGGCAGCTACAGCGTTTTCATACCCTGAATAGGTATGAACGACATACCATTTTGCCTGCTCAGCCATTTTTGGTTAACCTGCTATTGCCAAAAGTGCTTTTACAAGCATCTGGGCAATCTGATCAAATCCCCAAACGACCAGAGCGGAAAGCAGCATCATGCCGATGGAAATGAGAGAATTGTTGGTAAGCTCCTTCTTTGTGGGCCATACGACCTTTTTGAGCTCACTCTTCATTTCGCGGAACCATTTTCCGATTCTTTTGAAGAAACCGGGCTTGGATTCGTCCTTCTTCACGGCAGTGGCGGCTTTCTGATTTGCGTAATCGTTTTTCTTTTCAGCCATTTTCACACGTCCTTTCAGAAGTTACTTGGTTTCAACATGGTTGGTATGCTTTCTGCAGAAGGGACAATATTTTTTGAGTGTGAGACGATCGCTGGTATTTTTCTTGTTTTTGATCGTATTGTAGTTCCTCTGCTTGCATTCCTCGCATCTGAGTGTTATTTTTACTCTTGCGTCTGCAGCCATTCTTACGGCACCTCCTATTAAATTTTGCTTGAGTGTAGCTTGAGGCATGAAAAAAGCCGCCGGGAGACCCGAAGGTCGACCTGACGACACAGCGCAGCCGGCGCAGTCATTCTGCGCCAAAGGGCGTTGCGGCTCTGCCTCAGGCATGCCTCCCTGAAATCGGTGGAAATTCCATCCGCACAGGTAAGATGTACTCTACCACAAAATTATATGCAGGTCAAGGAAAATTTAACTGTTATTTCAAGAAAAGTTGTTATATAATAGGGCATCCCAGGGAAGGAGAACACATATGGATTATAAACAGGCAATTGACTACATAAACAAAATGGAATGGTACGGCTCGAAGCCGGGGCTTGAAAGAATAGGGGCGCTTCTGGAAAAGCTGGAAAACCCCCAGAGGGATTTGAGGTATGTTCACATATCCGGGACTAACGGGAAGGGAAGCTGCGCTGCAATGACATCATCGGTGCTGAAGGCGGCGGGATATAAAACCGGGCTTTTCACATCTCCCTATATCAGCTGCTTCAATGAGCGCATGCAGATAAACGGAAAGCAGATTGAAAACGATGCTCTGGCAGAGCTGATAACAAAAATTCAGCCTATAGCAGATGCAATGGAGGAGCACCCCACAGTATTCGAGATAATAACAGCAGCGGCATTTCTCTGGTATGCTCAGGAGAAATGCGATATCGTGGTGCTGGAGGTGGGCTTAGGCGGCCGCTATGATGCAACAAATATAATAGAAGAGCCTGAAGCTTCTGTTATTATGAATATCGGGCTGGACCACACAGAGGTTCTGGGAGACACAATAGAAAAAATAGCCTATGAGAAGGCGGGGATAATAAAGAAGGGCTGCCCGGTTGCAATATATCCACAGAAGGATGAAGCAGAGAGGGTTATAAGGGAAGAATGCAAAAAGCAGGGAGCAGAGCTGCGCATAGCGGACTTTTCCAAAATCGAGCCGGAGTTCGACAGCTACGATGGCCAGGTTTTCACATATAAGCAGAACAGCTATGCAATTCCCCTTCTTGGTGCCCATCAGCTGAGAAATGCTGCCGTTGTAATCGAGGCGGTGGAGCTTCTGAGAGAAGAGGGCTGGGAGATAGAGCAGGACGAGCTGGAGCACGGGCTCTATTCCGTTTTCTGGCCTGCAAGATTTGAAATTGCTGCAGATGAGCCCTATTTCGTGGTGGACGGAGGGCATAACCCCCAATGCGCGGCAACGGTTGTTGAAAATCTGGGGAATTATTTCCCGGACTGCCCCCACATTATGCTGGTGGGCGTGCTGAAGGACAAGGATTACGAAACCCTTTTCAAAATTATCAACCTTGCGGCTGAGGAATATGTGTGCGTCACACCGGAAAGCCCCCGAGCGCTTCCTGCCGATGAGCTTGGAAAGCACCTTGAGAGATACGGAAAGAAGGTAACGGTGTGCGAAAGCATTGACGACGGAGTTTTTGAGGCAATAGACAGGGCAAGAGAAAAAAACGGCATGGTGTGCGCGGTGGGCTCTCTGTATATGGCAGGCGCAATAAGGGCATGCCTGGGGTTATACTGATATGAGAGTTATGGCAATTGACTACGGCGATGCAAGAATCGGACTTGCGGTTTCGGACCTGACGGGGCTTATATGCGGGGAAGCATGGACCATGGAGGAATGGAACATGGAGCGGGCTGCCGGGCGCATTGCCGATGAGGCTAAAAGCCGGGATGTGGGCACTTTTGTCCTGGGTCTGCCGAAAAATATGGACGGCACCGAGGGGCCGAGGGCTGAAAAGAGCAGAGAATTCAAAACAATGCTTGAAAACGCCTCCGGGCTGCCGGTTGTGCTGTGGGACGAGAGAAGAAGCAGCATTGAAGCCCATGCGATTCTCCACGCCAATGGAAAAAAGGAAAAGAAGCACAGAAAGACGGTTGACGCAGTTGCGGCAAGTCTTATTCTGGAGGGATATCTGCCACTGCACAATATGTAGTGGCAGTGTTTTATGTAAACACAATGTTACAAAAATAATTCAAATTTGTAACTTTTGTTTGTCGACATTCGGCTGAGGCGGTTGTATAATTGGGCAAATAAAAAAATTGGGCAGTTGTCGCAACCGCAGGGAGGCTCCGAAATGAAAAAATTATTGGCACTTATTCTTGTTCTGGTTATGGTTCTTTCCATAGCCCCGCTGGGCGTGCTCGCGCAAGAGGGAACAGAGGAAGAAAAAACTCCTGCGGAGGAACTTTTTACATTGGAATCTGCAGAGGAGCAGGTTCAGACACCGCAGGCAGAGGAGCCTGAAGTGAAGGCACTTGCGGAGACACCGCCGGCAGACCTTCAGGAAGCTCCTGCAGAAAAACCCAAAGATGAAGATCCAGTGGGAGAACCAACCGACGGGGATGATAACTTACCACTCCTTGGAGGAGGTCCAGCGACCTATACAGTAACTTATGATGCCAATGGAGGAACCGGAACTGTAACCGATACAAACAGCCCATATGAAGAGAATGCAACAGTAACGGTTTTGGCAAACGGTTTTACCGCACCGACGGGCAAGAAATTTGTTAGTTGGAACACAGTTGCCGACGGAAGCGGAACAAGCTACTCTCTCAACGGTACATTTACGATAACATCAAACACAACACTATACGCAATCTGGGAGGAAATAAGCTACACAGTAGAATTTGTAACCAAGGGTGATGCTGCGAAATCATCGCAAGAAGTAAAATACAGCGAAGAAATCGACTTAAGCTATTCCGGAACAAGAAAAGGCTATGCAAGCTTTGCCGGATGGTCAACAACCGATGGCGGTGCTGTGGTATATAGCGTTGATGCAAAGCCCTCCAAGCTCACAGAAACTGACGGAGCCACAGTAACTCTGTATGGAGTCTGGATACCGAAGACACTAACCATAACCTTCGTGGGCAATGGCGGACAGACAAAAGACAAGGCACCGGAATATACACAGACCTTTGATTACGATGGAGCTGCGACGCTGACAGCAAACCAGTTCACAAAATCCTACTTCAAGTTTGTTGAATGGAAGGATGAAAACGGGAATACATATGCCAATAAGGCATTATTCGACCCGAATGAGCTTATTGAGAAAGGTGTAACGACTCTGACACTCACTGCCCAGTGGGAAATGAGACAGTATAATATAACAGTTAAGTTTTACCTTTACAGCGAGAAAAACGGCAAATATGTGCACACAGAGAAGGATGTGGGAAGCGGATACGCAACCTTTGAGCACATTCTGGCGAAAGATATCAAAGACGGAACTCAGATACCCTTCAATTACGCAAGCTTCCCACCGGAAAAAACATTCTATTTCACCGCAAAGGACGGATATACCTTAACATACATAGAGAAAACAAAAACAGGCCAATATCCGGTGACTTCAACCGACGGAACGCTGACGGTAAGCTCAATGGAAGATACAGTCGGCTGCACTATTAAGGTGTACTTCAAGGTTTCAAAGAGCGCCGGCGGCGGGGTTGGTGCGGCACTGACCGGCGATGACTTCGGAACCTGGGTGGCGCTGGCAGGAATCTCACTGCTTGGAGCAACAGGAACAGGAATTATGTATAAGAAAAGGAGGAGAGAACAATGAAAAAATTAATAAGCCTTTTGCTTGCATTAATAATGGTCTTCTCCTTCGCAATGTGCTCCCTTTCCGCCTATGCAGACGACGATGATGACGCGGATGTGTATGAAGACGAATATGAATATGAAGACGAAGAAGAGGACGATGATGATCTGGATACCTCTGATTCCGAAAATACAGGCAAATGGAACGACGAAGGAAAGGTATATTGCTATAAAAGCCCCATAAAGGAAACAACGGGAGACGGCGGAGAGCTGAACTTCATAGCAAGAGCGGAAAATGAAACCGAAACCACATGGTTCATTTTCAAAGACAGCCAGACCCTGACTCTCGAGGAGGCAACAGAGAAATTTGAAGGGCTGCAGGTGCTCTATTGGGAAGGCAAGGAGGGCGTGACTATTAAGCACGTCCCAATTGAGCTAGACGGATGCAAGATAACAGCCAAGTACGACGTAGACGGCGGCCCGGTATATAGCAATTCGGCAGTGATTACAGTTAATGAATATGTTGTAGACCAGTACTGGTTTGACT
>R15__coassemble_1506_pt1 | contig 11534 bp, 12 predicted proteins | sample R15__metabat2_low_PE_034 | metagenome-assembled genome bin R15 | reverse complement strand
ACCCCAGACCTCATTACCAGAATGATTCGGAGAGAATTTATGGTTTTAAATTTGCCGGACATGAAATTAAATTCAGAGTGTCTGAAGGTACGCTGACAATTCTGGAAATAACAGCTGAATAAAAAACAGGCTTCGGAAAGAGAACTCCGGAGCCTGTTTCATTAAATGGAAATTCAGGATTTTATAAGCTTCTTCGTCAGCTTGCCGGTGAGAGTGTCGAAAAGCCAGGCGGCAATAAGCGTGAGGACAAAGAAAATAACAAAGGAAAGGTGAGGATAGCAGTAGATGAAAACCTGAGGCATCATCACAAGGACAGCCCTGTGCATAAGGTACACACCGAACATGTGCTTGCCGAGAAATTTGAGAACGGGATTTGTTACATTAATCTTCATGGTGAGAAGAATAACAAGGGAAAGATAAAGTATTGAGCAAATCTCGTATACCACCTGATTGCTGTGGTCTTCTCCGCCTACGATAACCCAAAGATAAACAAAGGCGGCAATACAGAGTGCAAGGGTGATAAAATAGTGCTTGTTATTGAAAAGCCATGCCTGAAGCTTTTCCTTATAGAGGGAAAACCAGATTCCAAGGCAGTAGGTGAGGAGTGTGTTGTACCAGAAGGGGTCTTTGTTGAATTTTATGAGGAATACGATAAAGGCAAAAGAACCCAGCGTGATGGTGCAGGCTGCCTTGAAATAATTTTCCCGATACATTCTGAAGGCGACCCAGGTTATGAAATAGAACACAAACAGGAGGAAAATGAACCAGTTGTCGCTTCCGATGGCGCGCCATCCGGTGAAGGCGAGAATTGTATCACTGAGACTGTAGTGGATGCCCTTATATGTGTTGACACAGAGGAGAATAAGCTGGGCAATGTCATATATAATGAGAGTTTTTAATATACGGTTGACGGGAATTTTGACAGTGTAGTCAAAGCCCTTTTTCTTTATGGACTCCATAATGCCGTATGCCGAATAGAAGAAAATGATAACAATCGGGAGCTGATCCACGAACTCTCTGAAGGCAAAGTAGGCATAGTCGAGAGGATGGGTACCGGTAAAACAGTTCTGGACGAAATGGGCTATGGGGACGAAGGTGGTCAGTATTCCTTTTATTGCAGTGGTGGACTCGCGGGAAAGATAATCATTGTTGAAATCCTTTGCATGCACGCCCCAGGGAATAAACACCAGCAGAAAGGTGATAATAGTGTAGATAACCATAGAAAAATCCTTTCAGTAATGAAAATCAGAGAGATTCAAAGCCGTTATCATCAACAATGACAGCCTGCTTTTTGCGGGTTTTCAGATTGGCAATCATAATCCAGTTATACATGATGAGCATAAGTGCAGCTGAAACAAACATAACCTGCTGACCGAGATACCGGCTGTCCGGAAGGCAGGTCATGCAGAGCATTGCTGCCAGCATGCAGGTGAACATACTTTTTTTAGCGTCGGAAACTCCAAATGCAAAACCTGCTACGCGGAAGAAGGCAATAACAGTAAAGCTTAGTGCTAAAAGCTCCACAACATAGTCCCAGCCTACACTGTTTATGGAATTCTGCTTATAGCAGACTATAATCCAGATGGAAAATTGCAGAATAGGGAGAAATGAAAGAAAAGCGATTCTGCTCCGGTTTTCAACATGGGGCTTATTCGCCGAGGCTAAAAGAAGGGGGAAAGAAATTCCTGTCAGGGCGCCGGAGGCAGCAAGTGCAAAGAGAAATTTTGCGTTTTTGTCTACCTCGCACTTAAGAACAAGAAGACCTGCGCCGATTACCATCAAAGCCCCGAAGGCGATGGAGGTTGCTAAATAGAATTTACCGGGATTTTTGAGGGCAGAACAGAAATCATTCGGCAGATACTGCCCTGCTTTGACAAATCCGTCTGCAAAGCGGTAGAACATTACTGCAGAGGCAACAAAAAGCAGTGGCAGAAGAACGTTCCAGAAGCTGGGTTCAACGAGAGAATCATCGTTGTAGGCAAGCATCAGCTGCATCCAGCGGGCAAAAATGCCGAAGGCGCCGGCACATATCACATAGCAGCTGATTTCAAGGGATTTACTGTCTTTCAGCATGTGGGAGCTCTCCTTTCATAGGTGCAAAACCGGTAGCTGATTCCGTTTTCTTCAAGAAGAGGCCCCTCATCGGTGCATGCCCAGGAGGGATCGGAATCAAGATCGGGGAAAAATCTGTTTGAATCAGGGCAGGTATAGATCCTGGTTATATAAACCCTGTCTGTATATGGGAAAAACTGGCTGTATACGCTGGCGCCGCCGATCACGAAAACATCAGGATATTGCTCGGAAGCTCGGAGCGCCTCTTCTGTGCTGTGGGCGACAATTGCATTTTCAATTTCGATGTTTTTCCCGGTTACCACAATATTGGTACGCCCCTTAAGAGGCTTTCCGCCGGGAAAATCCTCTAAGGTTTTTCTTCCGACTATCACTGCAGACCCATCGGTCAGGGCTTTGAAGCGGGCACGGTCTGCTTTCAGGACAATGGGCTGGGTGGCACCGTCTCCGATGCCCCAGTCTGAATAAACAGCTACAACAGCATTCATAATTAGTTACACCGCCACAGGAATTTTTTCGCTGAATTCAGAGAATTCATAATTTTTCATGGTGAAGCTGTCTCTCGTGAAGGAATAGAAGTCTTTTATATCAGGGTCTATCAAAAATTCGGGAGCGGGCTTCGGGGGATTAGAAAGTATTTCTTCCACAAGGGGAATATGCCGGTCATATATATGGGCGTCTGAAATGACATGTATAAGCTCGCCGGGCTGGAAACCGGATACCTGGGCAAGCATCATCGTCAAGACGGCGTATTGAACTACGTTCCAGTTGTTGGCTGCCAGCATATCCTGGGAGCGCTGGTTTAAAATGGCATTGAGCTTGCTGCCGCAGACATTGAAGGTCATCGAATAGGCACAGGGATAGAGCGCCATTTCGCTCAGGTCAGCAAAATTATAGATATTTGTCATAATTCTGCGGGAAGCCGGATTGTTTTTCAGGTCGAAGATTACCTTGTCTACCTGGTCCATATCTCCTTCGGGGTAATGGTGCTTAACTCCCAGCTGATAACCGTATGCCTTTCCTATGGAGCCGTTTTCATCAGCCCAGGCATCCCACACCCGTGTTCTCAGGTCGTTTACATTATTGCTCTTTTTCTGCCATATCCAGAGAAGCTCGTCTATGGCGGACTTCCAATAGGTGCGCCTTATGGTGAGGATGGGGAATTCCTCCGAGAGATTGTATCGGTTGACAATGCCGAAACGCTTAACCGTGTGCGCAGGCTCTCCGTCGCTCCAGCGGGGGCGGACATTGAGCTCCGTGTCCCACGTGCCGTTATCTATAATATCTCTGCAGTTGGCTATAAATATTTCATCCGCTTTGCTCATGGAAGCACACCGCCTTCTAAAATTTAACCCAGACAGTATACCACACAGGGAGATATATGTCTAACAAATATAATACCGCAGGTTGAAAAAATAAAAAATGGTTGATAATAATATGGCATAATGGTAAAATGACATAGTTAAGACAATAAAAATTTTAGGAGGGACGATATGCCTAACAGCTATCCCAAAAAAGCGAATATACTTAAGTTCGCCACAAAAGTCAGCCTTGAGTGTATGACCTACACCGGTGTCGGCTATAATGATCCTGAGTATAAGATTCTTGCCAACATCATGGACGATGATATGTGCGAAGTAGCAATGCACCTCAAGCTGGATACCCCTCGCAAAATTGAAGACATAGCAAAGAGATGCAAAAAGACCATAGAGGAGACGCAGATACAGATCGATAAGCTCGTTGAAGCCGGCGTTGTCCGCGGATACACAACAGAAGACGGCGGTCTCGGATACAGCTATCCTATATGGGTTCCCGGCATTATGGAAGGTGTTCTTTCCAATAATGAAAACGTCGAAAAGTATCCTGTGATGGCTGAAAGCTTCGAGGAATACACACGCCGCCGTCTCGAGGTTCTGGTGCCGTTCCTGGATACAGGCATGGCATTCATGCGCGTTATGCCGGTTATGAGCGCAATCGAGAACAACAGCTATGCTGCAGATTTCGACCAGCTCACGACTCTGATCGAGAAGGCAGATGCAATATCTGTCGGCCCCTGCTCCTGCCGCCGTTCAAGAAGACTTATGGGCGAAGGCTGCGGGCATCTTGAAGAGGATATGTGCCTCTACCTCAACGATAACGCAAGGAACTTTGTTAAGGCGGGAGCACACCGCGCCATAACAAAGGAAGAAGCATACGAGATACTCAAGAGAGCTGAAGATAACGGACTGGTCCATGAAATCAACCAGACTCCGGGCTTCGAGGATACTGCTGCAATATGCAACTGCTGCGGCTGCTCCTGCTTCGGACTTCGTATAGCTAACTACTTCAAGAGACCTCAGGATATTTCCTCCAACTTCAAGGCAAAGGTTGATCCTGAAAAGTGCGTAGCCTGCGGCCAGTGTGTTGAAAACTGCCAGGTCAATGCTCTTAAGCTTGGAGAAAAGCTCTGCGAAATCAACCCCACCAAGATTGAAGATCCCCATATAGATATCAAGACCACACTTCTCAACAAAAAGGCATACAATGTTGACTACAGACTGAACCGCTCAGACGTTATGGCAACAGGCACATCACCCTGCAAGGCAGCCTGCCCGGCACATATCGGCGTTCAGGGTTATCTAAAGCTTGCAGGCGAAGGTCGCTATGCAGAGGCTCTTGAGCTCATAAAGAAGGAAAATCCGTTCCCCGCAGTATGCGGACGTATATGCAACAAGCCCTGCGAGGCTGCCTGCACACGCCAGCTCGTTGACGAGGCAGTTGCAATAGACGATATCAAGAAATTCATAGCAGAGAAGGACCTCTCCCCCGAAACACGTTACGTTCCCAAGCTGCTCAACCAGATAGGCAGAGCATATCCGGAAAAGATAGCTGTTATCGGAGCAGGCCCTGCAGGTCTCAGCTGCGCATACTTCCTTGCAAACAAGGGCTACCCCGTGACGGTATTTGAGAAGGAAGAGCAGCTGGGCGGCATGCTCACACTCGGCATTCCTTCATTCAGACTTGAAAAGGACGTTATCAATGCTGAAATCGATATCCTGAAGGAAATGGGAGTCGAATTCAAGTGCGGCGTCAATGTCGGCAAGGATGTTACTCTTGATGCTCTCCGCGCCGAAGGCTACAAGGCATTCTATCTGGCAATAGGCGCACAGCTGGGCTCAAAGCTTGGTGTTCCGGGAGAGGATCTTGAAGGAGTGTTCTCCGGAGTTGAATTCCTCAAGAATGTCAACCTGGGCAAGGCACCGGAGCTCGGCAAGAAGACAGTCGTTATAGGCGGCGGAAATGTTGCAATTGACGTTGCCCGTTCTGCAGTTCGTCTCGGCTCAGACGTGACTGTTGTATACAGAAGAAAAGAAGAGGATATGCCCGCAGATCCTGAAGAAGTGGCAGAGGCAAAGGCAGAAGGCGTCAAGTTCCTGTTCGAGCACAAGCCGGTTGAGGTTCAGGGTGAAAACGGCAAGGTAACAAAGCTTGTATGCGAGGGTGATGAGTGCGCAGTAGACTGTGTCATTGCAGCAATCGGCCAGAAGATCGATGCGGAAGGCTTCGGATTGAATCTCGGCGAAAAGGGCAATGTGCTTGCAGACGCAAAAACCTTCCAGACATCACAGAGCGATGTATTCGCAGGCGGAGACGCAATAACAGGTCCGAAGTTTGCTATCGATGCAATAGCTGCCGGCAAGGAAGGCGCAATATCCATCCACAGATATGTACATGCAGGTCAGACCCTGACCCTCGGCCGCGACAACAGAGACTACAAGGAAATCAACAAGGAAAATGTTGCCCTTGCTCCGGATAGCTTCGATACAGCACCCCGCCAGAAGGTGCGCTGCGGCTCTGCAGAGGAAGCAAAGAAGACCTTCAGCGACGTTCGCGGAACACTCACTGAAGAGCAGATCAAGAAGGAAGCAGACCGCTGCCTCGGATGCGGCAAGGTTGTTGTTGATGACTACATGTGCGTCGGCTGCGGAATCTGCACAACGAAGTGCAAGTTTGATGCAATCAAGCTGGAACGCGTATGCGACTTCAAGGGAACCCCCTATACAAAGACACTTCTCGGAGTCGTAGGTTATCTGCCGAAGGCAGTTGCCCAGACAACGAAGAACAAGCTCAATGTCAAGAAAATAGGCAAGTATCAGTAATTTATAATATAAAAAGGCAGAAATAACTCAGGAGGACCGGAAACGGTCCTCCTTTGAGTTGGTGAGAGAAGGCTGATGGCGGATGGTGCAGGCGGAAGGCGGAAGGATATTAGTTGCCGCTGCGGTGGGGTACATGCCATAAACTACCAGGAGTGCGCGCTCTGTAAAGCGGGGGCAAGAGACTTTTCAAGAGCGTTGAGCACGTACTGATTAAGAGTTATTCCGTCATCAGCAGCTTGAATTGCAATTTTTCTATGCAGTTCGGGGGAAATGCGGATGTTGAATGACCCTTTGTATTCCCGCTCGGGTGATTTTCCGCATTCTGCACACATCTGCAAATAATTGTCTATACTCTGCTTAAACATATTTTCGAGTTCGTCAATCGATGTTCCGTGCAAGTACAGAGAATCAGCAAATCCATAGACTTTTCCTACAAAAAGCTCATATTCAGAGTTTTATTCTACTTGGGCATGATATCCGTTATATTCCATCATTTTACTCATTAAGCATACCTCCCGGGTATTTATATTTCACCGATATTTTTAAGGAATTCTATGACCGCCTTCACCTGATATGTATATAGTTCTTTGCCGGGATGAGGTGCGTCGAATTGAATTGCTCTTCCTGAAATATGCCGATAGCCGATGCCGGAACCGCGTCCGCCATTGTATTTGATACAGTCGCACTTAGCCATTAATGAATCAAGCTCATGTATTGAAAAACTGCGAGTAATTGGTTTTGCAGTAAGCTTTCTCAGAAGATCCTTTTTGTTCGGCATAGTAATTCCCACCAATAAATGCAACTTAAAAACAGTTGCAATTATATTTCTGTTAATTCGTTTTGTCAATGATGTTAAGTGTAAATTTTATGGCAGGCGGGGGCGCGCGCCGGTGGCTCCCGTAGTGCAGGCACTGAGACGAGCAATCTCCGCATCCATAGCAATAACAATCAATAAAAGCTTGCAAATATCATTATTTATGCTATAATATGTAATGACAAATGGCAAGGAGGCTTATTTATGGCACAGGTAGTTAATGTGAATTTTAGAATGGATGCTGATGTTAAAAACGGAATGGAGGCTATATGCTCTGAATTAGGTCTGACCATGACGGCAGCATTTAATATTTTTGCCAAGAAGCTTATTCGTGAAAAACGCATACCATTTGATGTGTCTATAGATCCGTTTTACAGCGATGATAATTTAAAACGACTAGCTACGGCTGCTGCAGATGCAAAATCCGGCATTAATATGTCAGAGCATGAACTGATTGAGGTGGATTGATGCATAAAATCTGGCATGATGCAGCGTGGGAGGACTATCTTTATTGGCAAACTCAGGATAAAAAGACTTTGAAGAAAATCAATAATCTTCTTAAAGATATTGATAGGAACGGTTATAATTGCACAGGAAGACCGGAAGCGCTGTCAGAAAATCTGTCCGGCTTTTGGAGCGTAAAAATTGATGAAAAGAACCGGATTGTTTTCAGACTTGTGAACGAGACTATTGAAATAATTCAATGCGGCTCACATTATAGGGATAAGTAATAAAAGATCGGAGATTCCGGGCTTTTTTGGCGGATGGCGGCAGGGCGCTGGGAGGCGCAGGCGGAGGGCTGAGAAGCACAACAAAAATAATTTGATATATTTGTAGCTTGATGGTATTCTTGCAAAAAGGAGATTGTTATGAGTTTGGATATTGGTGCTTATAATTAATATAGGGTGCATGCTGAATATGCTGTTTCGGTTCTCTGATGAGAAGAAACCGCGTCGACGTCAACACACAAAAAAATAATTAGAAAGAAAAAGATTTTTGGTTAAACCTGAAAGAGAACGGGGGAAAAGTAAAGATGTCATTTGAAATTTTTCTGACAATAGGAACACTGCTGATGGTCGCGGTGATGCTGTATGCAGGCCGCATCTATAAGGTTCAGGTCTGGAAAAGAATCGCCTCTGCGGTGCTGCTAACGGCAGCAGGAGTTATAGGTGCAAAACTGATGGCATTTATAGAGTCGGGTAGCTTTTCGGGCAGATCCTTTTTCGGAGCACTATTCTTTGCTCCGCTGATTATGGTACTGGCTGCGAAGCTTCTGAAGATTGACATTTCAGATATGCTGGATTTATGTGCGCCATGTGAGTGCATTATGCTGGCATTTCTTAAGGTTGACTGCTTTATTGAAGGATGCTGCAAGGGAAGAGTGCTATATATCACGGAAACAGGTGAGAAGGTTCGGTTTCCAAGCCAGATTGTTGAGTGTTTGTTTGCAGTGCTTCTTATGCTGATTCTTTTGAGAATTATGGTCAAGAAGAAAAACAGAGGCGTAATTTATCCTATGTATATGCTGTTATACGGATTTACGCGATTTATACTGAATCTGCTCCGTGAGACGGAGCCGTTCATCTGGATACTGCCTGCGGGAAACTTCTGGTCTATAATTTCTATGATTTCAGGAATTGTCTGGATGAGTGTCTATGAAGAAAGACACACAAAAAGCAGAAAGCGAAAAAGTAAGTAGGTTTGTTGTTCACAATAGGGGCGAAAGGCGGGGCGCCGGAGGCGCAGGCAGATGGCTGAAGGCTGATGGCGGATGGTATTAGTTGCCGCTGCGGCGGCGAATAAATTAACAGAAATGTATTGAATTTCTGCGGTTCTGATGGTAAATTATAAACGAAGTGAAGTGCGGAGAGGAGCTGAAGCAAATGAAGAAAAGAAAAACTTATGACGAGCTGACGTTTACTGATGATTTCCTGTTCTGCAAGATACTGACTTCAAATTTAGAGCTTTGCCGGCAGCTTCTCGAACTGATCATCGGAATCAAAATAAAAGAAGTCAAGCTGGCAGAAGCCCAGAAAGCCGTGTCAGTAACATACGACGGGCGCGGTGTTCGCTTTGACGTGTATGTAGAGGATGATCAGAATACTGTGTTCGATATAGAAATGCAGGTAATTCGTGATGAATTCCTTCCAAAGAGAATGAGATATTACCAGGGCATGATAGATCTTAATCTCATCAGCGCAGGGGCAAAGTATTCAGCCTTAAAGAAAACATGCATAATATTCATATGCATGCATGATCCGTTGGATTCAGGACTGCCTGTTTATCATATTGAAAGCACCTGCCGTGAAGACAGCAGCATCAAATTCAAAGATGATGCCGAAAAGATTATAGTAAACGTAACGGGGTCTCGTGAAGGACTGTCTCCTGAAATGAATGCGTTTTTTGATTATCTCACTGACGCATCGGTCGGAGATGGTTTTACGGAAGCACTTGATACCGAAGTGGAAAAAGCCAGGGAACATATAGAATGGAGGACTGATTATATGTCGCTTCTTGAAAAATATGAAATTGAGCGCGAAGAAGGTCGCGAAGAAGGTCGCAAAGAAAGTCTTATACAGACTGCGCTTAATATGCTGAGAAAAGGACTTTCATTTGATGTTATTGTTGAATGCACCGGTCTTTCCTTAGAACAGGTGCTGGCTATAAAACAGCATGCTACAGCAGAACCTTCAGAACCATTTGCATAGAGATAATTCAAAAGCCCGGCTTTCGGGCTTTTGAATTTATCGTCGCGCCTGCAACGGTACCCGCGAAACCGCCGGCAAGCTCCACTGGAAGTATGTATGATTCAACACAAGAGATGGTTCTTTCGTGTTGAAAATTGCCATGAATAAGGGATAGTTTTGAATTATCTCGTTCCATTAAGATCTGAAAAATCCGAGTTAAATATTATTTCCTCGTTATGCGCTTCTTTTTCCAGAAACATGAGCATATATATGGGATAATAGATTATATTCTCGGAAGCTTCTATATTTCCTGTGCAAAATACATAGGCTTCCGGAATATCATATTCCCTGCATGCAAGCACATTATCTATAGCATTGTGCCGGTAATAATCCTTTCCTGATTTTATCTCTATAGGCAGAACTTTGCCGTTGTGTTCTATAACAAAATCCAGTTCACCGAATTTTTTGCTGTTATAAAAGTATAAATTAAAGCCATGAGCCTGTAGCTCCTGCGCTGCAGCATTTTCATAAATTGCCCCAAAATTTATAGATGTTTCGTGCTTTAGAATACGCAGCTGAATGTTATCAGATCCGTATTGCGCAGCCAATAAGCCTACGTCATTGGAGAAAAGCTTGAATAGATTAGTCGCTTTTGAAAGTAGAAGCGGCAGCTTGGGCTCGTCAACTATATGTACCGGCAAGGCAACACCGGCGTTTTTTAACCACAAAAAGCTGTTGCTGTACCTTGAATACTTTGCATTCTCGTTTAAATTCTTTAAAATAAAACGTTTATTTTTCGCGTTCAGTTCGCTGGGAATAAGATCAAATATTTCGTCAAGATAGAGCTTTTCTTCATGGTCATACTTTGCGATATCCTTTTTATATAGCTCAATAATTGCATGCTGTTCCTGTGCCACAGCATATAAATTTTTGGTTTTCAGATATGTATCTACAGCTGCAGGCATTCCGCCCACAATAAGATACAGCTCAAAAAGCTCAAGCATTCTTTTGTTTACAAAATCATCTATTGGAGTCCTGCTTTTAAATCTCTTTCTAAGAGCCTCAAATACAGCATCACCAACACCGTTGGCACGGGCAAACTCCTCAAAGTCAAGCGGATACATACGGATAATATCCATATAACCAACCGGCACAGACCGAATATCTTTAAAAACAGTTCCCAGCAGTGAACCGCTTAAAATATAAACATAGGATTCTTCCAGCACAAGATATTTGATCTGTGTGATTATTTCCTTGCATTCCTGCACTTCATCAAAAAAGATCATTGTTTTTCCGGGAACCATCTGATCGCCGAAAAGAGCGGAAAGCCTTATCAAAATATCATCTGCACTATTAGCGCCCTGTAATGCGGATATATATTCCGGATGTTCTATAAAGTCTACTTTAATAAAATGCTCATATTCAGCTTTCCCGAATTTCTCTATGATATAGGATTTGCCTACCTGCCTTGCACCGGTAATCATTAGCGCTTTCCTGCTATTATCATGATAGAAATCTTCAATCTTTTTATAAATTTTACGTTTCAGCATAAAATACCTCCGGATGGTGCTCACTTTTATATAAGCTACCACTTTTTCTCAATAATTTCAATCATATTTTCCACTTTTCCACGACTTCTCATCTGCAAATTTCCACTTTTCCACGAATTGATTTATCCTAATGTTATTCAGCGCCCGGGGATAATCCTTCCATCTGCTTTCGCACGACAGCATCCTCAAGCAGAAAGTCAATTTAAAGCTATACTCGCTAAACATCTTTAAGTCAATCTTTATTTGATAGGAGAGTCAGGCTATGTTATATCCA
>R15__coassemble_1495_pt1 | contig 11602 bp, 9 predicted proteins | sample R15__metabat2_low_PE_034 | metagenome-assembled genome bin R15 | reverse complement strand
TTTCTCCTTCGCGCAGGTCTGAAAATTCTTAGCTTCGTTCTATAACTCTGCCGGTTCTTATTCCATTTTCATCATATATATCTATAAATTCCATGGGTAAATCATAATTCAATATTTGAGATTTGTAAAGAGCTTTTGTTGACATTATACCACGAAACTGATAAAATTAACCCGTTAAACAAATAACAGTTTGTTCAAAAATTTTAAGTATAAGGAAGTGGTTACCTATGAAACTGACTCCCGAGCAGGAAGCTCTGCTCAACGGTTCCAAAGGCGAAGTAATGGCCAAAATAATGAAAACCCTCGTTATGTTTGGCGATACTTTCGGCGCAGAACGTCTTGTTCCCGTAACAAGCGAATACGGTCACACCGTTATCAGCTATGGTCTGAAGGTTCTCGGCCCTGTTCTTGACCTCTTTGACGAAATCATCGATGCCGGTCTGACTGACGGTCAGAAATTCACTGCGGACCCCCGCCCGCTGGACAAGAATGTTCCCTCCAACCTGGTTGAAGATATAGTCTTCAAGAAAATCATGTACACCGATCAGGAGCGCTACGAGGAGCAGATGCGCAAGCTTGGCATAACCTCAGATGATGATTATACCTGCACCTGCTACCTGCCTCAGGTTGGAAATGTGCCCAAGAAGGGTGATATTCTTTCATGGGCAGAATCCTCGGCAGTTGTTTATGCAAACTCCGTTCTGGGTGCCCGCTGCAACAGAAACTCCGGAATTCTCGAGCTTATGGGTTCGGTTGCAGGCTATGTTCCTGAATTTGGATTCCTTCTTGATGAAGGCCGCAAGGCAACATGGATAGTCGAAGTAAACTGCAAAAACAAGCCTGAAGCGCAGCTCCTTGGCTCCGCAATCGGCATGAAGGTAATGGAAGATGTTCCCTATGTTAAGGGAATGGAAAAATGGCTTGGCACAGAGCTGACTGAAGAGACATGCGCATATCTTAAGGACTTCGGCGCAGCAACCGCCTCCAACGGCGCAGTGGGTCTCTATCACATTGCAGGTCTCACCCCCGAAGCAAAGGAACAGGGCGAGGCTCTGATAGCAGAAGGCGCTCAGGTATATGTAATCGACGACGCAGAGCTTGAGAGAGTCAAGAACAACTATCCTGTTATATGGAAGAACCCCAATGCAAAGCCCGAGCTCTGCTTTGTTGGCTGCCCCCACCTGACTCTCGAGCAGCTGATTGACTGGACAGATAAAATTGAAAACTGCCTGAAGTTCAACGGGCTCAAGAAGGTTTCCGTGCCCACAGTCTTCACTGCCTCTCCCCCGGTAATCAAGGCATTCAAGGAGACTGAATATGCAAAGCGTCTTGAAAAGACCGGCGTTATTCTCTCCTATATCTGCGCTCTCATGTATATGAACAATCCTCTCTGCAAGAAAAAAGCAGTTATCACCTGCTCCAACAAGCTGAGAACATACACCAGTGCAAGATACTATACCGAGAAGGAAATTCTTAACATAATCACAAGCAAGGAGGCACAGCCATGAAAGAATTCAAAGGTCGCGTTGTAGTTCCCGGAACATGCACCGCTGAAGCTCTTGTTTCACACAACGGCTTCAACACACTTGCTTCCTTCCAGATGGCAATTATGTTCAACAAAAAGGGTATCCCCTGCGGTGACCAGAATAACCCTGAAATCAACGGCATGCCAATGCAGGGAAAGGCGCTCTGCCTTCCCATAACCATCGGTTCAACAACCGGCGGCATGATACTCTATACAGTTCTTAAGCTCAATAAAGGTCCCGCATGCATGCTGTTTTCAGAAAGCATAGACTCTCTGGCAGCCTCCGGCGCAATTCTCGGCGCTGTGTGGACTGATACCGGAATGCCGGTTATAGACCGTCTCGGCCCTGAGTTCCTTGAGGCAGTGAAGACGGGAGACACTGTCACCATTCTTGAAGATGGTGTAGTTCAGATCGGATAATAAACTCAATAGCTTCAAATCAGCAGCAGTGCCAATCCACCGCTGCTGATTTTTTTATTTTTATCAGGTTTTCAACTTGGCTTTTTAATAAGCGATTAAAAATTTATCATTACCTTGATTATATTCTCGGCATGCTCAATGCTGAAGTTGAAGGCTGCCTCCGCTTCATCAAAGGGGAAACGCTGTGTTACGATACCATCGAGATTGATTTTACCGGACGACACGGCGTCTATGAGCGAAGGATAAAGGTTTTTGTATCTCCAGATTGTGCGTATGTCAGCTTCTTTTCTCATAAGCGCCATAAAATCATAGCTTACCGGCTCCGTTACATTGCCGGACACCACTATAACTCCGCCTTTTCTGACGTACTTCCAAGTCTGAGACATGGTTGCCGCAACTCCGGCTGCTTCGATTACCACGTCGCAGCCATTCCCGTTTGTTGCCTTCATAACAGCTTCTTCCACATTTTCCTTTGCCGCGTTGACAACCACATCGGCTCCACGGTCAAGGGATTTCTGCAGCTTTGCATCGAAAAGATCAGACACGATTATTTTAGAAGCGCCCATCGCCCTGCAGCAGAGAACCTCAAGAATACCGATTGTGCCGCCGCCAAGTATACAGACCGTTTTGCCGACCCCCACATCGCCCCTCTGGCAGGCATACATTGAAACTGCCAGTGGCTCTATAAGCGCCCCCTCTTCGAAGCTCATGTTATCCGGAAGCGGGAAACACATATCCGCAGAATGGGTTATATATCTTTTCAGTGCCCCGTTTGTTGGCGGAGCGGCGAGAAAGCTCATGTTTTCGCAGAGATTGTATCTGCCTTTCCGGCACATTTCACAACTGCCGCAGGGTGTTCCCGGCTCTACGGCTACTCTGTCTCCGATTTTTAGAGCAGTTACATTCTCTCCAGTTTTGATTACTGTGCCGCTTATCTCATGCCCCAGCACAAATGGAACCGGAGCAATCTTCTCACCTATTCTGCCGTAGCGAAAAAAGTGCACATCGGAGCCGCATACGCCGCAGCATTCAACCTTTATAAGCACCTCGCCGGGACCGGCTTCAGGCATTTCACAGTCGGCTATGCGTATTTTGCCGACCTCATACATTTCCGCCTGCCTGTTATTCATTGACCTGCTGCATTCTCTGCTGAATAAGCTTCTGCTTTTCAACCTGAAGCTGTGCGACCTCGTCCTTGCCGAGCGAATAGAAGAACTTGAGAAGGACAAATGCCACCAGGAACGCAATTCCCGGTATTAAAACGGAGGAGTTATACATACCCTTTAGTGTTTCCTCGGTTACATTGTTGACGGAATAGCCGATGCTCATCAGAGAAGCGTTAACAAACACCGCAGACACTGCGTGGCCCAGCTTGCGGATAAAGGAGAAGAGCGAGTAGCTGGTTGCTTCGTCCTTAACTCCGAGAACAACATCGTTGTAGTCTATAACCTCGGTTATGAGAGCCCAGCTCTGCAGCAGCATAATTGCTATGCCGACTCCGGAAAGCAGACAGAACAGGAGGAACACCCAGACGTTTCGCGTCTGGATAAAGTAGAGAACTATCTTGAACACGCCTGCTATAAGAAGACCCACCGAGCAGAATTCCTTGCGCCCAAATTTCGCAACGAGCTTTCCGGCAAAGAACATGAACACCACCATCGGGACATACTCACACACCAGTGCAAGAGTTGAAAAAGCCGGCATTCCGAAGTATTTGTCTGCCAGATAGGTATAGTAGCTTTGGCTGAAAACCGTGCCGGAAAGGAACAGCATTGCAGTCACTGCAAGGACAAGGAATGGCTTGCTTTTAAGAATATTTTTAACAGCCTTCAAGGTCTCTCCCTTGGGGCGGTTTTCCTTGGACGCAGACACGACCTTTTCCTCTGTCCACTTAAAGCAGGCTGCATATGCGGCAAGAGAGCCGATTGCTATAACCGTTACGCCAAAAATAATCTTGGTGTAGTCCATATAGCGGACGCCATCCTTCGTTGAATAGCAGAGCATTATCAGGAGTATTGCAGGGATTGTGCCTATGGTTGAACCGATTGATCTGAAGGTTGAAAGAGCCGAACGCTCCCGGTCGTCAGTCGTCATGACGGATGCCATTGAACCATATGGCACGTTCATTCCGGTATAGATCATGCCGAAGGACACATATGTTATACATGCATAGATGAAGTATCCGGTGGAGCTTAAGCCGGGAATTTTTATGAACATAAGAATCGTTACTGCTGCGAGGGGAAGAGCGACCCTTTTAATCCATATTCTGTATCGCCCCGCAGAATGGACGGGCCGGGTATCAACATAGGTTCCCCAGAGCGGATCGTTCACTGCGTCCCAGATTCTTGCCACAATGAAGAGAGTCATTATGAGAACTATAGGGATGCCCAGAACGTCAGTATAGTACTTCTGCAGCACGCTCGAAACGAGCCCGAATACCATCTGCATACCAAGATCTCCGAACATGTAGCCGATTTTGTTTTTAGTGGTTATTCCGTATGTTTTCATCAGAAAGGTCCTCTTTCAAATAGTGTGTTGTGTATAAGCTCAGGGAGGGCATAAATGAGTCCGCCGTACTTCCTGCCACTTGCGTTAAAAACTCTGAATTTACGGTTTTTCATGGTGAAGGGTTCCCATGGAGCTTCACCGGTTTTTGCAAATTTTGCCACCGAGTCTATCATTTCGCAGCTGAGCTTGAGGTCAGCTTCTGTAAATGGTCTGCTACTTTTATCCATGCTTCCGAACATATACCACAGGTCGCTTGCGTGAAAGGACCTATAGCTGTTTCCGGGGAGGACATGATCGAAATAATAAGCATAGACGGGGCTTCTCTTGCGTTTTGCACTCCAGACGGCAAAGCTTCTGTTCATAGCAAACATGACAAGAGGAACGAGCATATCCTGCCCTGTAACACCGATGATAACCGGAATATCAAGAAGCTTTCCGCTCTTTTTGATTTCTGAGGGCTTGCACGGAATCATAATCCCATCAGGACCGGGCTGGTCCATATGAAAGCCCTTCTGCTTTTTCTTAACCCTGTGCCAGGCCTTCCAGAGCACATCCGGCGGAACGGCTTTCAACTCCTGCTCGCAGGTTGCGCCGGCTTCATGCATTACCTCGTTCCAGAAGGGACGGGCCTCATCTCGGGTGTATCCGTCTCCGAAGGAGGGGAAGAAGCCGGCTCCACTCATCATGACAGCTCGCTTTATTCTCCCCTTCAGGCAGTCTGAAAACATTAGCTCAAAAATGCTCATGGCACCTGCAGACTGACCTATTAGCGTGATATTGCTGCCATCTCCTCCGTAGTCGGAGATGTTGGTCTGCACCCACTTAACCGCTTCAAGCTGGTCATAAAGGTGCAGATTTCTCTGGTCGTAAAGGGAAAAGACATTCAGGCGATAGCTGATTGAAACAAAAACTATGCCCCGCTTGGCGTATTCAAGAGTGCACCCGCTTGGCACGCTGCTCTGCCAGCCGGTGAAAAATGCGCCGCCGTGAATGAATATCATGACGGGGAGATTCTCCGCGTTTTCGGGTGAAATAACCGTCAGTGTGATGGGGTTTTCAGCATATTTGAATGTATATCCGTCTCTGAATTCCTTTTTATAAAAATCGGTGGCACAATCTGAAAAGGCCTCCTTCTGCGGTGCTTCAACAGGATCTGCAGTTGCATCGAAAACTCCGTTCCAATGTGTGACCTGAACCGGTTTTTCAAAGCGCTCGGCAGTTGCATAAGGGATGCCCTTGAAAATGCGTGTGCCATCTCTTATCTCGCCTGTTATTTCCCCGCATTTTGTTTCTATGGTGACAGTTTTCATATAATTTAATCCGCTCCGGATACATCATCGTACAAAATTAGTTTTATTTTACCATATAAGCACCGCTGTAGGCAAGCCATTAAAAAAATACACGGGGTATTTTCACCTCGTGTATCCTATAAAGCTTGCTTGTATTTAATTTTAAGTCATGGAGCCGTTACCGGGATTGCCTCCGGGCTGACCCATTCCTCCGGGACCTCCGCCGGGACCTCCGGGGCCGCCGCCCTGTCCGCCGCCGGGACCTCCCTGCTCGCCATCAGGCATTTCAGGTGGCTGGGTATCGCCCATGTCGGGCCTTTCACCGTTTGACATTTCCTGCGGCTGTCCACCCTGCTGACCGCCCTGTTTGCCATTTGAGAACACAGTGCCGTTCATTTCTATTGTGAACTCCTCATCCCCGACCTTCAGGCAGTAAGTGCCGGAACTTTCGAGGTCCGGAACGCTTACCACCACGGAACTGAAGTCGTTCTCCGGCATGCAGCTTATGAGTACATTGCCATTACTATCTTCAAGAGAAACCTCTGTTCCTGCCGGGTATTTTGAATCAAATGAGTAGAGAATACTTGCCTGTTCTGAGCTGTTGCTAAAGCCTTCTGCCATATCGGCAGGCCCTGCTGCAAATACGATTCCACCTGTTATAACAGCCTCTGATGCATAATCAAGAGCAGAATCTCCTGTGCTCAAAGGACCACTTATATAAATTTCTCCTCCGGATACCGTCAGTGAGCCGTTGGAGTCTATTCCGTCTCCGAAGCTGACGATATTGATTTTTCCGCCTGAAATGACTACTTCTGCACCCTCAGTGACGGTGAATGGATTTTCAGCTCCGCCTCCCATGCCGGGATTTCCACCCATTCCGGCGCCGCCACCCATTCCGTCAGGGCGGTTGCCGCCGTCTCCATCAGGTTTGGCGGGAGGCTCAGTGCCGTCCATGTCAGGTCTTTCTCCGCCCGGCATCTCCGGAGGTTCTTCCCCTTCAGGCATTTCGGGAGGCTCTTCTCCTTCAGGCATCTCCGGAGGTTCTTTATCGTCAGAATTGCCCGGCTGATACTCTGAGGTTTCAGCATCTTTCCCGGCGGATGCGTTTATTCCGTCATCCTCGGCATAAATATCTATGCTTCCGCCTGAAATGTTTATTGAGAGGGCTTCAAGTCCTTCATAGCATTTTTCTATAATTATTTCACCGTCCGTTATGGTGAGGCTGCTGTCTGCATGGATTGCATCGTCTCCGGCTGTTATGGTCAGAATTCCTCCGGTAATTTCAGCATCGTCTCCGCAATTTATTGCATCGCATCCGGCTTCTATATTGATCGTGCCGTTCTTAATTTTCAAATCCTTCTTGGATAATATTCCGTGGCCTTCCTCTGAAATGACGGTCAGCGTTCCCTTGCCTTTTATGTTCAGGTCCTTCCTTGAATAAATCGCGGCATCTATATCCTCGTTCTGACCTTTGCTCTCTATGGTGCTGCTGCTTCCCTCAGCCATTGAAATAACAACCTTGTCTGCATCTTCAACATATATAGCAGCGCTGTCGGTATTGCTTATCTCGGCGTCCTTCAGGATGAGCTTGACCTTTACTTCCGGTGCATTAATCAAAATCTGACCGTTATACTTTCCGCTCAGCTGATAGGTTCCTTCCTCGCTGATTGTGTATACATCGTCTTTAATATCATTGAGATTAATCTCCGTAGCCTGAGTTTCATCATCGTCTTCAGAATCTGTGAACAGTTCTGTTTTCAGAACACTGTCTGCATCAGCAGATGCCGGTGTGATTCCGCCATAGCAGAATATCCCGGCGGCAAGCAGCAACGCAAGCAGAACACTTATCCCTTTTTTCATTTAGGTCACTCCTTAAATAAAATGAATTCAATGGCGTTAAGATACCACCCAATTATGAACTGAATTAATATTAATTGTAAAATTTCTGTTTATATGCTACTATAATGGTCGGCATATAACTCAAATGAGAAAGGACCTGATGTTATGTTCAAAAAAAGCCTTAAAAAATCCGGCAGAATGCTCACCTTCGCCCTTGCAATGTGCGTACTTGCTGCATGCCTGCCGGGCTTCCCAACTGCGAATGCCGACAATACTCTACCTGAGTTTGTTAAAATTGCCGACAATTTATATGAAACCACATACACCACCGATTATGACTGGAGCGATACCGCAACTCCCGATCTTATCGGCTTTGCCTGCTCCGCAGTCCAGAACGGTCAGTACCGCGGCAGAAACTATGACTGGACTTATGCTGATACCGATTTGTGCATAGTTCACACAACCGTAACCGAAAACCGCCCCCATGCAAGCGTTGCCGTTTCTGATATGAGCTTTATCCGCAACGCAGACGGGACCTATAATTATGAAAAGGTTCCCTTCACAACCGTCGACGGAATTAATGATGCTGGTGTCTGCATTCAGGTGAACGTCATGCCCTATGGCGAAAACGGTGAGCTCAACCACACGGAAGCGACTGATGATGACCTTCCCGGCAGCCGCGTAGTCAGATTTGTGCTTGACTATGCAGCTTCCATTGAGGATGCGATTGAGCTTCTAATTGAAAGGGATATTCACTCTGAAATGGGCACCGGCAACGAGCTTCACTGGATGCTTTCCGGCCCCGCAACCAAAACCGACAGCACAATAAAAACCGTTGTAATCGAAGTGTTCCCCGACGGGCTCCACATTACCGAGAATTTTGTTGATGACAAGCCAATTATGACCAACTTCAACGTTTCTAATTTCGATGGTACTAAGGAATCAGTCGGCACCGGAGCAGGCTATGAAAGATGGGAGCTCCTTGACAAATACTACGACCAGGCGGATTCAGTCATGGGCACCTTTGATTTGATGGAAAAGGTATTCTATTCAAAAACATACGATCTCTATGGAGAGAGCTTCTGGTATTCTGAGTTTGGAAATTTTGATCTTGCCCCCTATTACAGCGCTGACGAGCTCAAAAATATTCTGGGCGAGGACGTATATAACAGCTATATAGAAAAATACGGAAGCGTTTATTATCTCCCCGATCTGTGGGACGGTGAAAAAGTTCTGAATGGTGATATTTCCAAGGCGGGAATTCTTGCACCTGTGGTTGAAGATTTCATTGGGAAATACAATGCCCAGAACATGGAGGACGGAAGTCTCTGGATTACCATCCACACATCTGTCTACGACCTCGAAAATCTGACTTTGGACATTCAGGTCAGAGAATCTCAGGACCATCTCCACTTCACAATCAGCTGACTGAATGTGAACGATGCTGCAGGGATTTCCGCAGCAGCTCCCCATGAAAACAATTAAGACCATCTTCAGATAATTCTGAGGGTGGTCTTTTCTATTAAGGCTTGCTTTGGAAAATCATTCACTGTATTCTTCCGTAAATTTCGGTCAGCTCACGCATTTTATCAGAAGGCGGAAATTCCGTCATTCTCCAGGTCCAGTTTTCAAACTGTGTTCCGGGAATGTTCATTCTCGCAGCTTTACCCAGCTCAAGAACATCCTGCATCTGGGCGACGAAAAGCTTTGAGCAGGTCGCCATTCCGGTTCTTATCATACCATATGCCCAACCCTCGTCCTCGGTTATGCGGGTATATTTAAGTGCAAATTCCTTTTCATCATCAGGAAGAGCTTCTGCCCAGCCCAGGGCTGTTTCGTTATCATGAGTTCCGATGTAGCAGCAGGAATTTGCCTCGCAGCAGTGGGGCAGATACACGCTGTCTCCATGGGCATCAAATGCAAATTCAAGCACCTTCATACCCGGCAAGCCGGAATCAGCCAGAAGCTTACGCACCTCAGGGGTGAGATACCCCAAATCCTCTGCTATGAATTCCAGATTTGAAAACCATGATGTGAGCACTCCCACGAGGTCCATGCCAGGGCCCTTTTTCCACACACCGTTTTTAGCCGTCTTTTCTCCGTAGGGCACTGCCCAGTATGTTTCAAAGCCTCGGAAATGGTCAATCCGGATAACGTCATAAAGCTTTGAAACGCCCTCAATTCTTCTTATCCACCAGCCGAAGCCGTCAGCCTTCATGCGTTCGTAGTCATAGAGCGGATTTCCCCAGAGCTGACCGTCCTCTGTGAAGGCGTCTGGTGGTACTCCGGAAACCTCCTTTGGAATGCAGTCCTCGTCCAGCTGGAAAAATTCCGGCTCAGCCCACACATCGGCGCTGTCCATTGCAACATAAATCGGAACATCTCCGATAAAGCTTATTTCCTGCTGATGGGCATAGTTTTTAAGAGCATTCCATTGCCTGAAGAAGAGATACTGAACAAAAATCCAGAAATCCGTCTCCTCTTTTAATTCATTGGAATATCTTTCCACCGCCTCCGGAGTTCTCTTTTTTATGTCCTCAGGCCACTCACTCCAGGGGCGCATATCGAAGCTTGTCTTGAGAGCCATGTAAAGAGCATAATTTGAAAGCCATCTGCTGTTTTCGCTGTAAAAAGCTTCAATCTCGGATTCAAACTTTTGCCTGCCCTTTTTATACGCCTTTCTCAAAACCTCAAAACGGTTTACATAAATCTTGCCATAGTCAACTTTTTCTGCATCATCGCCCCAATCAGTGCCTTGCACATCGGATTTTGTCAGAAGATTATCTGAAATAAGAACATCAAGGTCTATAAAATAAGGGTTTCCTGCAAATGATGAAAAGGAGGCATAGGGGCTGTCTCCATATGAGGTGGGACCCAGAGGGAGAAGCTGCCAGTATTTCTGCCCTGCTTCCTTGAGAAAATCCACGAATCTGTATGCTTGAGCGCCGAGAGTCCCTATTCCGTATGGGGATGGCAGAGAGCTTACGGACATTAAAATTCCGGATGAACGTTTCATTTTTTAACCCTTTACTGCGCCTGCTGCAACGCCTTTTATTATATGCTTCTGGCAGCAGAGATAGAATATTATTATCGGAATAATACTGAGCAGAATCAGCGCCATTGTGGCCCCGAGATCAACTGTGCCGTATGAGCCCTTGAGATACTGGATATGAATCGGTATTGTCATGTATTCAGTTCTGTCTAGGACAAGGTACGGAAGCAGATAGTCATTCCATATCCACATGATTTCAAGGATGCCCACTGATATCATGGTTGGCTTAAGCATGGGCAGCACTACCCGGAAGTATGTTCTCACCGGACCGCACCCGTCGATAGAAGCCGCTTCCTCTATTTCCAGTGGTATCGTCTTAACAAAGCCTGCAAACATAAATGTTGCAAGACCCGCGCCGAAGCCGAGATAAATTATGGGAATAGTCCATGGTGTATTAAGCTTAAGGGTATCTGCCGTTTTTGATAGTGTGAACATAACCATCTGGAACGGCACCACCATTGAAAACACGCAGATATAATAAACTATTTTGCAGAACAGTGAATCAACTCTCGTCACATACCAGGCTGCCATAGATGTACACAGCAGAATCAGGAATGTTGAAAGCAGCGTTATTATCAGGGAATACAGTGCAGATTTCCAGAACGGGTAGTTTCCGAAGGTCATTCCCTTTATAAAGTTATCCCAACCGGCAAACATTTCTCCGGAAGGCCATGCGAAGGTCGCTGTTTTTACGAATGTGTTAATCTTGAAGGAGTTCAGCAAAACGGTGAAAACCGGAAAAACATAAATAATCGAAATAATAGAGAAAAGAACTGTCATTGCAGTTTTTAGATTTCTTTCTGAGCGGAGAGTTCTCTGCCTGTTCATCACTGCTGCACCTCCTTTTTCCTGGTTACTGCCAGCTGGGCAAGTCCGAGAGCTGCCACAAGAATAAAGAACAGCACCGCCTTTGCCTGTGCGACTCCTCTTGAATTGGCATTCTGGCCATAGAAGGTATTATATATGTTA
>R15__coassemble_1292_pt1 | contig 13034 bp, 13 predicted proteins | sample R15__metabat2_low_PE_034 | metagenome-assembled genome bin R15 | reverse complement strand
GACGATATTTTCGCAGATGAAATGAACGGCATGACAAACCCCAGCATGGCACCCTATGCTAAGGAATGCGACTGCCTCATTCAGATAACCGCCAAGGCATCCTCCGAATCCGAAGCAGAGGAAATGATTCAGCCGGTTATGCATCATGTCGCCGAAAGACTCGGCGAGTTTGTATACGGCACAGATGTTGAATGCATCGAAGAAAGTGTATTTCAGCTTCTGAAAGAAAAAAATATGACGTTTGCCCTCGCAGAAAGCTGCACCGGCGGAGAAGCAGCAAAGCGCTTCACAGATATTCCCGGAGCAAGTGAGTTCTTCCTCGGCGGAGTCGTGACATACACAAACGGCGCAAAGGAAAAACTCCTCGGTATCAGCCATGAACTGCTCGAGGAAAAGACCGCCGTGAGCTATGAGGTCGCAAAGGAAATGGCAGAGCGTGTCCGCAAGCTGGTCAGTGCAGACATTGGCATCGGGGTAACGGGGCTTGCCGGTCCTGACGGAGATGGAGTACACGAGGTGGGAACGGTCTTCGTGTCTATGGCAACACCGGAAAAAACATATGTCCGCGAGCTTCATATGGGCAGCGGAATCAGAACAAGGAGCTTTATCCGCCGCATGGCAGGAAACCATGTCTACGATATGATAAGAAGATATCTCACAGGTCTTGAGATAGAAAGATGGCAGCCTGAATAATAAACATACCGGAGAAAAGCATGAATTATATCGAGCGTTATGTCGAAAGAATAGAATATTTTCTCAGCCATGAGTGGAATGCTGAAGCGAGAGATGCAGCCAGAAAATGCCTTCTCGACTACAGCGCCGTGCTCATAGCCGGCAGCCGGCAGCTTGCACAGAGGCATTCAGCATATCTTGCCGCTTTCGATGGAAAGGGAAGCTCTCTTATAGCCGGCATGCACGCCAGAGCTGATGAATATACAGCGTGCCTTCTCAACGGAATGAGTGCCCATACCCTCGAGCTTGACGACGGGCACCGATATGGTATGCTTCACCCCTCTGTTCCTGTTATCTCGCCGCTGCTGGCGATTCTGGAAAAGGAGAATATTTCAGCCGAAAACTTCCTCAGGGGAATTGCCGCAGGGTACGAGGCGATGATTCGCCTCGCCTGCATGATTCAGCCAAACCACACGAAAAAGGGCTTTTTCGCCACCGCAACCTGCGGGACGGTTGGTGCTGCTGTCGGTATCTCTGTTGCCAGGGAATATCCCCACGAGCAGCTTCTGGCAGCTGTTTCCGCTGCGCTGACCAGCGCCGCCGGCATAAGCGAAATGATGACCGGAGATTCAGAGCTCCTCCCGTATAATGCCGCAAAGGCAGGTCTGAACGGGCTTGTGGCTGCTAATATAGCCTACTGCTGCTATAAGGGTCCGGAAGACGCGCTCGGCGGGAAAAAGGGATTTATCCAAGCCTTCAACGGTTCCGTAAACGATGAAAAATTTGAATCCGCCATTGAAATGAGCGGCTGCCTATTCAAGGTATACCGAAAAGCCTATGCGTCACACAGGCAGGTACATCCCCCGGTGGAGGCGGCGCTTTTTATCCGCAAAGATAATGGAATAAAGCCCGAAGAAATAAAAAAAGTGTATGTTTCAACATACGATCTCGCCGTTTTCGGGCACGACAGCAGTGAGATTCACAGTATAAGTGCAGCCAAGATGAGCATCCCCTATACCGTGGCAGTTGCCCTTCTATATGGCAAGGCAGGGCTTGATGCCTTTACTCAGGACTTGGTCCAGGACGAGAAGGTTCAGAAGCTCGCCAGAAAAATCAAGGTTGCTGTAAGCTCGGAGCTGTCGGCGCTCGTGCCTGAAAAGAGAGCTGCACTGGTGACCGTCATATGCTCAGACGGGTCGGAATATATCAGAAGAGTTGACTATCCGAAGGGCGAACCTGAAAACCCCCTGTCGGATGACGAAATGTATGAAAAGGTCAGGGACCTTATGGTCTATGCCCGGCGCAGTCCGAAGGAAGCCAAAAAGCTGATAGACGCTGTCAGCTCCATAGATGATGATATTTCAGCATACCTCAAAATGCTCAGGTAGGAGAGTGATATAGTTTGAACGGACTAATTTTTGCACTTATAACATGTGCCGGCGGAGTGCTTGTAGCTGTTATAAATGCAAAGCTCAGCAGCAGAAAGGCAGATGAAAACACAGGCTCACTGCTTGCAGTTGCTTTTCTGAGGCAGCTTTTGAATATAGCATATCTCACGGCGGTGTTTTTCGTTTTCAGAAATGTTGAGAGCGGTCTGCTGTTGCCGCTGATTGGAGCCGCTCTCGGGCTGACGATTCCATCCATAGTAATAACAGCTAAGTTCATAAATAGAGCGAGTAAAGGAGATGATAAATAATGGGAGGTGCCTCAGAGGTCGTAATTCCTCTGTTCGGTTTTCTCGATATCACAGGAGAAGTGCTGATGATGTGGCTTATTGTGGCAGTTCTTGCAGTTTTTTCCATCCTTGTCGGGAAAAATCTGAAGGAACGCCCCGGAAAGCTGCAGAATGTCATTGAATGGGGCATAGAGTATCTCGATGGCAGCTTTTCTTCAAATTTGGGCAAAGAAAGAGGAAGAAAATATTTCTGCTTTCTCGGGTCATTGTTCGTATTCATCATATTTGCAAACTATTCAGGGCTTATTCCCGGAATCGGGCTCACAAAGTATCTCAAAGCGCCCACATCCTCTCTTTCCGTAACGGCAGGTCTTGCAATTGCAACCTTCTTCTTCCTGCAGGCAGCCAGCATAAAGACTCTCGGAATAAAGGGGTATCTGAAGCGGTTTGTGTCTCCCATGGCGCTTATGCTTCCGCTGCTCATTCTTGATGAGTTTATCAAGCCTCTTTCCCTTTCACTTCGACTGTATGGAAATATATTCGGCGAAGAAACGGTCACCGAGCAGCTGGGCGAGCTCCTGCCCATAGGAGCACCCCTTGTAATGATGATTCTTTCGCTGCTGTTCTGCGCACTTCAGGCAATCGTGTTCACTACCCTGGTTTCAATCTATCTTGATGAAGCCACTATAAAAGAATAAAATAAAAATCAATTACCAATGGAGGTCACTATTATGACAGAATCCGCAATTTATGCATTAGCCGCCGCAATCACAATGGCACTTAGCACAATCGGCCCGGCTCTCGGCCAGGGAATGGTAGCAAAAGCGGCAATGGAGAGTATAGCCCGCCAGCCTGACGCAGCCGGAAACATTCGTTCAACTCTTATTGTATCCATGGCACTTATGGAGGCACTGACTATTTATGGTCTTCTCATAGCCTTCATGATACTTTCAAAGATAGCATAACATGACAATTCAGATATCAGTAGTAATCTGGACGATAATCAGCTTCTGTGTTCTTGCTGCCATACTCGACCGATTTCTGTTCAAGCCTGTTCTCAAGATTATGGACGACCGAAACAGAAGGCTTGAGGAAGATGCTGCTGCGAAAAAAGCCGAGCTTGACAGGCGGGAAAAAATAAAAACAGATGCCCGTATCCAAAGAGACGCTATGCAGAAAAAGGCTATGGAAGAAAATGAGCGTGCTATGGAGCAGGCTCAGGCTGATGCTGCAAAGCGCATTGCTGAAAGAAAAGCTGATTATGATGTCAGGGAGCAGGCTCTCATCGAAGCCCTTCAGAAGGAATCTGATGAGCTGGAGAAAAAATTCTCCGGCGGAATCGATGAACTTGCCCTGGATTATGCCACAACAATAATTCGATAGAGGAAAAATTTATGCATTTTGTTTATGCATTAATCAATTTTGCGCTGCTTGCCGCACTGGTATACCTTGTGGGCGGCAAGATGATTGCCAGCATATTCTCCGGAAGGCGCCTCAGAATTAACCGCAAGCTCGACGAACTGAACCATGCTCTGCCTGAGGAGGAACCGGTGCCTGAAATGCAGCCTGTAGCAGATCTGACCGGAGCAACCCTTTCAGAAGCCGAAAAACAGTGCACTCTTGAACTTGAGGCAATGGACACCAGGTTCACAAAGCACTGCGATAATCTGCGCCTTGAGATGCTTCTCAAAACCCGGACCGACCTCGTCGCCCAGGTTATGGAAAAGGCCCGCGAGTATATGCAGACAGGCAAATTCCGCAGCGCTATGAAGGAAAATGAAGCCCGTATTGCCGGCAGAATTCTTGAGCTTATAAAGCTCACTCCGGGCGATACGATGTATCTCGCCCACAAAGGCGTTCTTTATGTGACGCTAAGCTCAGCAGAACCTCTGTCCCCCGAAACAGTAGACAGAATACATTCCGAAACAGACAAGCTTCTTGAGAGTGTTGGCGGTACTTCCTCCTTTCTCATAAGAGACCGGCAGGAGGAGCTCCTGGGCGGTTTTCAGCTGAGAATAGGAGACACCATATACGATTATTCCGTCAGAGGCAGGTTATATCGTCTTCAGGAAGCATTAAACGGCATGCCGCTGACCGAAACCGACCCTGATGTGATGCTAAGCAGCATAAAAAATGCCATAGACAGCGTAGATATCGATGTAGACATCTTTCAGGTCGGAAGAGTTATTTCCGTGTCAGATGGTATATGCTGGATGGATGGTCTTTCGGATATCATGTATGGCGAGCTTGTGGAGTTTTATGCAGAAGACCGCAAAATGTACGGCATGGTGCTCGATGTTCAGCCGGATAAGGTCGGCTGCATTATCTTCGGCAGGTATGAGCATATAGAGAGTCTCACTCAGGTAAGGCGTCTCGGCAGAATGGCTGAAACCTCAGTTGGCGATGAGCTGCTGGGCAGAGTGATTAATCCCATTGGAGACCCGATAGACGGCAAGGGCAGAATATGGAACTTCGAGAAGCTGCCTATTGAGTGCCCTGCTCCCCCGATCCCGGATAGGCAGCCTGTCAATGTGCCCCTTGAAACAGGTATCAAGGCAATCGATGCCCTTGTTCCCATAGGAAGAGGCCAGAGAGAGCTCATAATCGGAGACCGTCAGACCGGCAAAACCTCCATTGCCATAGATACCATAATCAACCAGAAGGGCAAGGGAGTTTATTGCATTTATGTTGCAATCGGCCAGAAGGAGACATCAGTCGCGTCAATTGTTTCAAAGCTTGAAGACTGCGGCGCAATGGAATATACCAGCGTTGTTCTCGCTTCCGCTTCCGATTCCGCATCCGTCCAATACATAGCGCCATACGTGGGGACTGCAATGGCGGAATATTTCATGAAAACAGGCAGAGATGCTCTCGTCATATACGACGATCTTTCAAAGCACGCTGTGGCATATAGAGAGCTGTCACTTCTGCTCCATCGGCCGTCTGGGCGAGAGGCATACCCCGGGGATATTTTCTATCTCCATTCACGTCTCCTTGAAAGGTCAGCCCGCCTTTCAGATGAAGCGGGCGGAGGAAGTCTCACTGCGCTTCCCATAATTGAAACACAGGCGGGAGATATTTCCGCGTATATTCCAACCAACGTAATATCCATAACAGATGGTCAGATTTTCCTCGAAACCGATCTGTTCAATGCAGGTCAGCGCCCGGCGATAAACGTGGGGTTGTCCGTTTCCCGTGTAGGCGGTTCAGCCCAGACGAAGCTTATGAAGCAGGTTGCTGCCAGCCTAAGGACTGATCTTGCTCAATATCGTGAATACGCCAGCTTCACACAGTTCGGAACCGATGTAGACGAGGCAACCCGGAAGACTCTCGATTCAGGCGAACGGATGATGGCAGTCCTCAAGCAGGACCGCTTCAAGCCGATGCCCAGCTGGCAGCAGGCTCTTATTATCTATGCCGTGTCTGTCGGCGCAACGGCGAAGTATGGAACAGACCGTATCTGGGCGTTTGAAAATGAATTTATAAGCTGGTTTGGCGCGGCATACCCTGAACTGGTTGAAAAGTTGAAGACAGGAAACAAGCTGGATTCCGAAACAAGGGCTGAGCTGGATGAAGCGATAGCCGAATTCAGAGAGGCAGTATAATCATGGCTAATCTTCAGTCACTGAAAAAAAGACTAAAGAGCATAAAGGCAACTGCCGAGATGGCTGAGGCAATGCGGACTGTTGCCACCGTCAAGCTTTCAAAGGTTAACAGGGCAATGAGCGAGTTTCAAGCCTATTCCGATGCATGCATAGAGACAATCGAAACAATTGGAGACAGAGGCTTTCCGCGCAGCAGCGACATAATATCAAAAAGAAACTGCTATGTGCTACTCTCCTCAAACAGAGGCTTCTGCGGCAGCTTCAATAACGAAGTTCTGAGGAAATTCAAGGAAGAAATTTCCAATAATCAGGAAAAGCCAATGATAATTGTCTTCGGGAAAAAAGCATGGAAATTCTGCGCCGATAACAGCATAGAGGCAGATGAGAGAGAAATGAACGATGTGCCTCTATACAGCGATGCAGAGAAGCTCACATCAGAGCTTCTGAGTCTCTATACCTCCGGGGCAGTAAACAATGTGTTTATAATTTCTCAGAGGTATGTCAACATGATGACTCGCAAAGCAGCCAAATGGCAGATTCTGCCCCATGCAGATACTTTGGAAAACATAAATCGCAATACTAAGCCCCTCTATCTGCCGGATTACGAAACAGTGGGAGACCGCCCTGCAATATACAGTCTCATTGGCAGAGTATACAAGATAATGCTGAGCCATGCCTCCGCACTTCATGCTGCAACTCTTGTTGCCATGCGGAGCGCATGCGACAATGCCGATGAATCATCGGCAAAGCTTGAAACAATGATAAACCGCGTCCGCCAGGCCCAGGTAACAAACAGTGTAATAGAGACCTCCTCGGGAATGGCAATGCGGTATATGGAGAACTGATATGTCTAAAGGAAATACAGGAATAGTAGAAAGAATAAGCGGACCTGTCGTTGATATTATTTTCCCCACTAAAACTGATTTGCCGGATATTTTTCATGCAGTTGAAATCCGGCACAACGGAGAAACTGACGTTCTTGAATGTCTTCAGCAGCTTGGAGACGGCAGAGTAAGGTGTATTGCCATGCAGTCCACAGAGGGCATATCCAGAGGAATGCAGGCAGTAGACACCGGAGCCCCCATAAGCGTTCCCGTAGGCGATAAGATGCTGGGAAGAATGATAAATGTGACGGGAAATCCCATCGACCGTGGCGGAGATATCAATGCTGAAGAGCGCTGGCCCATTCACCATCCGGCTCCCAAATACACGGATATTGTTCCCTCGCAGGATGTTCTGGAGACTGGCATAAAGGTAATAGATCTCATGACACCCTATGCAAGAGGCGGCAAGATCGGGCTCTTCGGAGGCGCCGGCGTGGGCAAAACCGTGCTTATAATGGAGCTTATCCGCAACATCGCATATGAGCACAACGGCTACTCCGTCTTTGCAGGTGTAGGTGAGCGTTCCCGCGAAGGAAACGATCTCTGGAACGAAATGAAGGAGTCCGGAGTTATCGATAAAACTGCGCTTGTTTTCGGCCAGATGAACGAAACTGCAGGCGCCAGACTCAGAGTGCCTCTTGCAGGTCTCACCATCGCCGAATATTTCAGAGAAAACTCCCATAAGGACGTGCTTCTCTTCATAGATAATATTTTCAGATTTACCCAGGCAGGCTCAGAGGTTTCTGCGCTTCTCGGCAGAATGCCCTCAGCCGTCGGATACCAGCCCACCCTTGCAACCGAAATGGGTATGCTTCAGGAGCGCATAGTCTCCACCAAGGCAGGCTCTATAACCTCCGTTCAGGCAATATATGTCCCCGCAGATGACCTGACAGACCCTGCCCCTGCCACCACCTTCTCCCATCTTGATGCCACCACCGTTCTTTCAAGAGATATTGTGGAGCTTGGTATTTATCCTGCAGTTTCCCCGCTGGAGTCCTCATCCCGCATGCTCACAGCCGATGTTGTGGGGAAGCGTCATTATGAAACTGCCAAAGAGGTGCAGCGCATTCTCCAGAGATATCAGGAGCTTCTTGATATTATTGCAATTCTTGGCATGGATGAGCTCTCCGAGGCAGACAGAAAGACTGTCAACCGGGCAAGAAGAGTGCAGCGCTTCATGAGCCAGCCCTTCCACGTTGCAGAAAACTTCACAGGCGTGAAGGGGCAGTTTGTGCGCCGCGAAGATACAATAAAGGGCTTTGAATGCATTCTCGGCGGTGAGTGCGACGATATTCCCGAGCAGGCGTTCATGCTCTCCGGCACTATAGAGAGTGTAATCGAAAGGAGCAAGCAGCTGTGACGGATACAGGAATTCCGCTTAAAATCCGCGTCATAACGCCCCATGGTCAGGCGGGCTCCGCCCTGTGCGACAGTATAAGGTTAATAATATCCGATGATGCGCAGGGAAAACACGGCGGCAGTATTGGAATACATCGGGGCCATGAAAATGCCGTGATTTCCCTTGCTGCCGGTCCCGTAATCGGCATGCTCAACGGAGAGACAGTTTTTTCGGTAAATATAAAAGACGGTTTTGCCACCGTCAGAAATGATCTTGTAACCGTAGTAACAGACAGCTTAGAGGAATAATGAATACTTTAATAGAGCTTTATGATGAAAGACCGATAGAGAATGTGCTCGGTGTGGATGTTTTCAAGCCGCAGCGCGTTGTATATCTGTGCCCGCAGGAGGTTGCCCAAAGCAAGGAGCGCCAGCAGGAGATAAAGGATTACTTCAAGTTCCGCGGTAACGATGTGGAAATCATTTTCCTGGAATCCAGTATGTATTACACCTCAAAGGTGAAGAATCAGCTTGAAAAAGTGGTTGAAAAATACCCGGATTGCGCCATAGACATAACCGGCGGCACTGATGCTGTGCTTTTTGCGGCAGGAATGCTGTGCGCTCAGTCGGATATTCCGGCATTCACATACAGCCGCACTAAAAATCGCTTTTTCAACATAAGTAATGCTCCCTTTGCAGATAATCTGCGTTGTGATTCCATATATACTCTCGATGACTTCTTCAAGATGGCAGGCTGTTCCGCTGCAAAGGGTAGAGTGGATAACAGTCTCCTTCTGAAATACGAGCAGTATATAGATGGTTTTTATACCATCTATATGAAATACCGCAAGGATTGGGTTAAAATAACAAAATGGTTCTGCAACGTTTCAAATTCTGATAAAAACGGCAGGCATTCCCTCCACATAAAGGCTAAATATAATGTAAAAGGGGAGCGCGGCAGCAGCATTGCTGCAAATGAGAAGCTCCTGAAGGATGTTGAAAAGCTCGGATTCATAAAGGATCTGAAAATCGTCAGCGGTAGCAGCGTCGAGTTCACATTCCTGGATGAGCAGGTGCGTTTCTGGCTTCGGGATACGGGAAGCGTTCTCGAGCTTTATGTGTGGAAGTGCTGCCGTGATGCAGGAATATTCAGCGATGTGCGCTGCAGCACGATTATAGACTGGAAAGACAGCGAAAAGTCAGATAAGGTCAGCAATGAAATAGACATAATAGCTCTCAAAGGGCTTGTGCCGGTTTTCATAAGCTGCAAAACCTGCGCGGCAGACACTGATGCCCTCAATGAACTCACCATCATAAGAGACCGCTTCGGCGGAAAATGCGCAGAAGCAGTTATCGTAACGGCGGAAACATGCAGGAACATAACACGCCACAGAGCCTCGGAGCTGAATATAACCGTCATTGACCTTGAAGATTTGAAGAAAGGCGCCCTCACCGCCCGCCTGACTGCCACCGCATCAAAATAGCCGCAACCGCCGGGAACTTTATTGAAAATATGTGTAATTGTTTAGTAACTTTGCAATCTGCCGGTGTGCGAACTTCAATGCATGGTAGTAAGGAGCAAAATGACTGCTGAAGAAATATTCGCTGAAATTGAAAACTTCATATCCGACTATAAGGAAAACTACAGCGTCTATAAGCTGACTGATCCGGAAGGGAAGGTATATATCGGCTACTGCATTGGCGATCCTGAGCAGCGCTGGTGCTCCGGTAACGGATACAAAAATAATCATCGCTTTTTTGCGGCGATAAAGCATTTCGGCTGGCGCAGCATCAGCCGCGAAATTGTGGCAGCCGGCCTCACCCTGACGGACGCAAGGCGTCTCGAGCGTGAGCTTATAATAAAATACGAAAGCACAGATCCCCAGAAGGGCTATAATATCCGCCTTCCGAAGGATGAGGAAAACCCGAAGCATTATTCTGTTTATCTCATAATCTGCGCGGTAAACAACAAAATGTATGTGGGATACACCGGCAGAAAGCCTGAGGTGCGCTGGAAAAACGGCAGAGGATACCGCTTCAATGAGTCTCTCACCGCAGATATACAGCGATATGGCTGGGATTACTTCAGAACGACGGTTGTTGCAAAAAATGTTGACGAAGAAACAGCTCGCAATTTTGAGTATTATCTCGTCCGCTACTATGACCTGCAAAATCCCGAAAAGGGCTATAACCTCAATAACGGCGGGTTCTTTGGCGCCAAGGGCAGAGTATACACACCTGAGCAGAGAAAGCGTCGGAGCGAGATTTCAAAGGCTGCATATAAAAGAGACGATGAATACCGCAAGCAGCGTGCCCGTGAGGCAACTCTCGGCACCCATCGCACCGAAGCAGAGAAAAAGAACCTTTCCGAAAAACTGGGGAAAAAGGTTCTCTGTGTTGAAACAGGCGAGGTGTATTGCTCAATCAGAGAAGCTTATCGGCAGACGGGGATTCATTATAATTGCATAAGCCGTGCCTGCAACGGCACCCGCGAAACCGCCGGCAAGCTCCACTGGAAGTATGTATGATCAGCACCCTGGGATAAACCTTCCATCTGCCCTCACACAAGAGCATCCTCAAGCAGAAGTCAATTTAAAGCTATATTAGCTAAACAGTTTTAAGTCAATCTTTATTTGATTCTTTATTTGATACACCTGCAAAACCACCAGGAACTTAATTGAAAATATGTGCAATTGTTTAGTATAGGCAACTTTGCAATCATCCGGTGTGCGAACTTAACTGTTGATTGTTGTTTAATATGGTGATATAATTGCAACGAAATTAGAAGTATTAATACATAAATAATATATCAAAAACGCTATGACTTACGTTAATTTTATTGAAAATAAAATAAATTGTTATAAAATAGGGGAACCTATATATACATCAGACCTTGCAGAAAGTCTTGCAGAGGCATTTCAACTGTCACGCAAGGAAGCAGCGGCAGCTGTATCTGTTGCTATAAAGAGATTGAAGGATAATAAAACAATTTCTAATCTGCGTTTTTTTCAAAAAGGTATTTATTATAAAACAAAGGAAACTCCATTTGGCGAAACAGGAATTAATAAAGATGTTCTAATAACAGATAAATATCTTTCTGGGGACAATGGATATGAGACAGGATTTGCATTACTGCATCATATGGGGTTAACAACGCAGATTCCGGTGGAACGCGTTTTGGTTACCAATAGAGCCACAAACTGCACTAGGCACGACAAGGTGTTGGATGGTTTTATTTCGCCACCTAAGGTGCGGGTTAGTTCAGAAAACAAGTACTATTTGCAAGTGCTGGACGCAATCGATATAATGAATAAAGCTCCGATAGATGCCGAACGCCCATTTCATACGCTTGCAGACCATATTCAAACGATTGGCTTAGATTATAGAGAGCTTTTAGCCCTTGCCGATAAGTATTACAGCAAAAATACTGTGCTCAAGCTGGCGCAAATTGCCGGAGAAAGAGAATGAATAATGAATCTGCACATAGATGAAGATGCCTTTCGCGTTCTTATTGAAGATATTCACGATAGGACGGGTTACCGCACGGATGTCCTGGAAAAGGATTATTATGTGGTTCTAATTTTAAGAGAACTTGCGGAGAAACAGAACATGGGATTGCAGGCTTATTTCAAAGGAGGCACTGCACTTTATAAGGCTCTTAAAGCGACAAATCGTTTTTCTGAAGATATTGATATTTCTGTAGACACACGAGACTGCAGCAGAACACAAAACGATAAGCGGCTCGAAGCAGCGACAAAAAAATATATTGCATTAGAGCGAGACAGCTCTATGGGAAAAACGAACCGCAGTGAAGTCATTGCGGTGTATCGTTATAATCCGTTAACCAGTTATGATTCTAATGATGTTTTGCAACGCTTTGGAATTCTGAAAATAGAGGCAACATCTTTTACAATAAGCGAGCCTGTGGAAAGTCTTGAGATTACTCCCATGCTCTATGATTTCGCAACAGCGGAACAAAGAATAATTTTAAGCGAACAGTATGGTGTGAATCCATTTGAAGTTAAAACAATTACAATGGAACGCATTTTTGTTGATAAATTATTTGCCGCCGAGAGTTACACCAGAACGTCAGATAATCCACACCGGGCATTTGAAGCTGCAAAGCATATTTACGATCTTGCAGTGATGGAAACGCATCCCAAGATAGTCGACCTGCTTTCCAATACGCAAAAAATGAAACAGCTTTTAGATATCCGTATGACTGAAGAAAAAGAACGTTTAGATGGGATACCAAACATTCTTCCAAAAGATTTTGCGTTTTTTGACGTAGCATTTAACCTTCGAACAATAAGAACTGCCTACGAGACAATGCAGCGGCAATATGTCCTGAGAGTATCAGACAGGATTACTATTAACGCAGCCTGCCACAGTATTGAAAGAATACAACAGAAATTGAGCTCGAATTCTGCTTGGATTGAATGTGGCTCAAAACATGACTAAAAGAAAAGGCTGAGTTATATCATCATTCCGAAAAAACGCAAAGTAGAAAATGCGAAAATACGGGTAAAAACGCAAAGTAAATTTCAAAATTAGCTGTTTTTGCCGTAAAAACGCAAAGTAAAATATATTGAAATACCCACAAAAGCGCACTGTATAATCAGCACCCTGGGATAACCTTTACCTGCCCGTCCCAAATATATAAAACAAGCCTTTTTAAATATAAATCGCGGCGGATATCCATTAAGCGGCCTCCTATTGATAACTTGGATAATTTATTATTGAACTTATCAATTTAAAGCTATACTCGTTAAACAGCTTTATGTCAATCTTTATTTGATTCTTTATTTGATACACTGCGCAACCGCCGGCAAGCTCCATTGGAAGTATATATGATAAAAT
>R15__coassemble_1273_pt1 | contig 13126 bp, 12 predicted proteins | sample R15__metabat2_low_PE_034 | metagenome-assembled genome bin R15 | reverse complement strand
CTATAATTCCTGCGGCACTTCTTGTAGACGGTGTCTGCCGGATTGAAAATATGCCGCATATAAGCGACACAGATATGCTGTTAACGATACTTGAGGGTCTCGGTGCGAAAACCGCCTATACAGACGATTCAACAGTAGAAATCGACTGCACGGATGTAAGCTTCGCCGATGCTCCCTTTGATCTTATGCGGAAAATAAGAGCTTCTTACTACCTTATCGGAGCCATGCTGGGCAGATTCGGCACTGCTAAAACCACAATGCCCGGCGGCTGTAACTTCGTTTCAAGACCAATCGACCAGCATATAAAGGGGATGGAGGCGCTTGGAGCCACAGTAAGAGTTGAAGATGGATTCGTATATGCAGACACTGCAGATGGTCATCTGCATGGTGCGATGATATATTTAGACAAAGTTTCCGTGGGCGCAACAATGAACATCATCCTGGCGGCTGTGCTTGCTTCGGGGAGAACGATAATCGAAAATGCCGCCCGCGAACCCCATATAGTGGATCTTGCGAATTTCCTCAATTCAATGGGCGCGGATATCCGCGGCGCCGGAACAGACACCATCAAGATAAATGGTGTGGAGAAGCTTCACGGGGGTACATATGCCGTAATACCCGACCAGATCGAGGCGGGAACATTTATGGTGGCGGCAGCTGCCACAAGAGGCGAGGTCCTAATAAAAAATGTTATTCCGAGACATCTTGAATGCATAACTGAAAAGCTGAGAGAAACGGGCACGATAGTCCAGGAATTCGGGGATGCTGTTCTCGTTAAGAGCAGTGCAAATCTGAGAAAAGTGAATATAAAAACACTCCCGTATCCCGGATTTCCCACCGATATGCAGCCTCAGATGGCGGCACTTCTCTGTGTTGCAGAGGGAAATTCCGTTATAACAGAAGGAATATACGACAATAGATTTAAATATACAGACGAAATGAACAGAATGGGCGCAAACATCCGACTGGACGGAAAAAGCGCGATGATAGAGGGAGGCAGGAAGCTCCACGGCGCGTCAGTGAGAGCATGCGACCTCAGGGCAGGTGCGGCAATGGTTATTTCGGGGCTTTGCGCTGAAGGAACAACGGAAATCGAAGACTGCCATTATATAGAGCGGGGATATGAAAATTTCATTGAAAAATTGAGAAATCTCGGCGCTGATATTTGTATTGCGGATAAATAAAGGAGATGCCGGTTTGCTGAATGTAAGGCTGATTTGCGTCGGAAAGCTTAAGGAAAAATTTTACAGAGATGCCATGGAAGAGTATATGAAAAGACTTTCCGCCTATTGCCGGTTTGAATGCGTTGAGCTTAGGGAAAACAATCTTCCCGAATCACCGTCGGAAAAGGAAATTGCATCTTCCCTTGACGGTGAAGCCGAGCTTATAACGAAGAACATCCAACCGGGAGCTTATGTGGTCGCCATGTGTGTGGAAGGAAAAAAGCTCGATTCAAAGGGAGTTGCAACGCTCATCAGAGAAAGAGAAAATTCCGGCAAACCGAAGCTGTGCTTTATAATCGGCGGATCATATGGTATTTCAGAAAAAATCAAGCAGATGGCTGATTTCAGACTTTCTATGTCTGATATGACATTTCCCCATCACCTGGCGAGGGTGATGCTGACAGAGCAAATTTACAGGGGCTTTAAAATAAACGAGGGCTCCGCATACCATAAATGATTTAATAAAAGAAAACAGGAGAAACAGAATGAAAAACATTGACTATATGCAGGAATACAGACGATGGATGGACAGCCCCGCTCTCAGCGAAGAGGAATGGAACGAGTTGGACGCCATCTCAGGCGATGAGACCGAGATCAGAGACAGGTTCTTTGCACCCCTGGAGTTCGGCACGGCAGGTCTTCGCGGAACCATGAAAACAGGTTTACATAATATGAATATTCATATTATCCGCCATGCAACACAGAGCTTTGCAGATGTTATTTCGGCAGAAGGCGAGGAGGCAAAGAAAAAGGGTATAGTAATTGCCTATGACTGCCGGCTTAACGGAAGCACTTTTGCAAAAGAGGCCGCCTGTGTTATGGCTGCAAACGGCATTCATGTGCGGCTTTTTGAATCACTGAGACCCACACCGGAGCTCAGCTTTGCCATCATCCACTACGGCACTGCAGCAGGTCTCAATATAACTGCAAGCCATAATCCAAAGGAATATAACGGATACAAGGTCTATTGGTCAGACGGAGCACAGCTTCCGCCACAGAAGGCTGAGGCGATTGCTGAACGTATGGAAAACAGCGACATATTCAATTCATACAAAACATGTGACTATGAAAAGGCTGTTGAGGATGGCAACATCGAGATTATAGGTGAAGAAACAGACGAGATGTTTCTCCAGAAGGTGCTGAATCAGGCTATAGACAGAGGCGCTGTCGAAAAGGCTGCAGATGATTTGAGAATAGTATACACACCATTCCATGGCTGCGGATACAGGCTTGTTCCGGAGGCATTGAAGCGGCTTGGAATAAAGCATCTGGATCCGGTTGAGGAGCAGATGGTGATTGATGGCAGCTTCCCAACGGTTGCAAGCCCCAACCCTGAAAACCCGGAGGGCTTCTACCTTGCAGTAGATATTGCCAAAAAGGTGGCCAGTGACCACATCATCGGAACTCACCCTGACACAACCCGCATAGGCGTTATGGTGCGTTCCGGAGACGACATTTATCAGACAATCAACGGAAACCAGATGGGAGTGCTCCTTCTTGATTATATAATCAGAGCAAGAAAGGCAACCGGGACCATGCCTGAAAATCCGGGAACACTTTCAAGCATCGTATCCACCAGCATGGCGAGAGTGATTGCTGAAGCCAACGACGTGCACTTTGAAGATACATTTACAGGCTTTAAGTTTATGGCTGAACGGATTGCAGAATGGGATGCTGCAGGAAGCTATAACTATTTGATGGCATTCGAAGAAAGCTACGGCTATATGATTGGTGACTACGTCCGTGACAAGGACGCTGTGACTGCGGCGATGATGATTGCTGAGATGGCAGCATACTACCACAACAGCGGTATGACACTTCTTGATGCTCTTAATGCCCTTTATGAAAAGTACGGATTCTTTGTGGAAAAAACACTCAATCTTGTTATGCCCGGAGCAGACGGACTTGATAAGATGAAGGGAATAATGGACAATCTGAGACATAATATGCCGGAGACTATTGCAGATGTGCCGGTGGTGAGACTCAGAGATTATCTCGACGGCAGCATTTATGTGACGGGTCTCGGCAAGGTCGATACAATGAAAATGAAGGACTCAAACGTTTTGTATTTCGAACTTGAAGACGGAAGCACGTTTATAATACGGCCTTCAGGCACTGAGCCAAAGATAAAGATATATCTCCTCGTGAGAGGAAGCAGCAGAGAAGAATGCTCTGCAAAGATTGAAAAATATTCATCCTATGCGGAAAAAATAGGTGTTTAATGGAAAAAACGGAGGAAAAGAAAAAAGCAACGCTTCCGGGACTTTTCGCTGCGTTTGCTTCGGTAGGTGTTATGACCTTCGGAGGCGGCTATGCCATGATTCCGATTCTTGAAAGAGAGCTTGTGGACAAACGCGGTTGGGCGACAAACGATGAGCTGATGGACTATTATGCGGTAGGTCAATGCACGCCAGGAATTATAGCTGTGAATACGGCAACCTTTGTGGGATATAAGCATAAGGGAATCCTGGGGGGCATTGCAGCAACAGCAGGAATTGTTTTCCCTTCGCTTGTGATTATATGTGTTATTGCGGCTGTGCTTTCAAACTTTGCGGACATACCCGCAGTAAAAAGCGCGTTTGCCGGAATACGAGTGTGCGTGTGCGTGCTAATATTCAACTCTGTTATAAAGCTGTGGAAAAGTGCAGTTAAGGACAGGGCAGCATTTATTATATTTGCAGCTGTTCTCATCGGATCACTGCTTTTCGATATATCACCGGTGGTGTTCGTTATACTTTGCGGTGCGGCGGGAATTATCCTCACAAGCCTGGGGGTAAGAGAGAAATGATTTATATCAGACTTTTCTGGGAATTTTTCAAAACCGGACTTTTTTCTGTGGGCGGTGGACTTGCCACTTTGCCGTTTCTCTATAGAATGTCTGAAACCACGGGATGGTTTACTGCCTCCCAGCTTGCTGATTTTATTGCGGTGTCGGAGTCAACACCGGGGCCGATAGGCATTAATATGGCAACATACGTTGGATATTCGACAGCCGGGATACCCGGAGCACTGGTAGCCACGGCAGGGCTGGTTACACCGTCTGTTATTATTATAATTATAATTGCCGGGGTAATTGCAAAATTCCGCAGCAGTAAATACGTTGACGCGATATTCTATGGGTTAAGACCTTGCTCCGTAGGGCTGATTGCTGCAGCGGGGCTTCTTGTGGTCAAAATTTCTCTCCTGTGCATAGACAGATTTAATGAGACCGGAGTATTCACAGACATATTCAACTTCAAAGCTGTTATTCTGGCAGCGGTTGTCCTTTTCCTGACAAGATACGTCAAGTGGACAAAGAAGCTTCATCCTATAGCATTTATCGGTTTTTCAGCACTTGTTGGAATTATATTTTCATTCTGATCGGGGCGGTGACATTCACCGTCCGTTTTTAAAGGAGGAACTCTTATGACAGAGAAATGCATGGAAATAGACAGAATGGAGGACATAATAAATGTTTTCGGTTCCTTCGACCAAAATCTTAGAATAATAGAATCTGAGCTCGGAGTGGCGGTTCAGGATCGAGACAATCAGATTCATATAAACGGTGAAACCGAAAATGTGGATATTGCGGAAAGAACAATTTCCGCTCTACTGAGTCTTGCATCAAGAGGCGAAAACATAAATGATCAGAATGTGAGATATATACTCAAGCTGGTTTCAGAAGGAAAGGAATCCAAAATCAATGAAATCGGAAGCGATGTTATATGCGTGACTGCTGCCGGAAAACCGATAAAGCCAAAGACACTTGGTCAGAAGGAATACTGTGACGCTATTGAAAACAGCACGATAACCCTTGGTATAGGACCTGCCGGCTGCGGCAAATCATTTCTGAGCGTTGCTGAGGCGGTTTCGGATTTCAGATCCGGGAAATATAACAGAATTATTCTGACCAGACCCGCTGTTGAAGCGGGAGAACGGCTGGGTTTTCTTCCCGGAGACCTCCAAAGCAAGGTGGACCCTTATCTGCGGCCACTTTATGATGCACTTTTTGAAATGCTTGGAGCTGATACATACCAGAAATATCTTGAAAAGGGGAATATAGAGGTTGCACCGCTTGCTTATATGAGAGGAAGAACTCTGGACGACAGCTTTATTATTCTTGATGAAGCCCAGAACACATCTGCAGAGCAGATGAAAATGTTTCTCACAAGATTGGGCTTCGGTTCAAAAATGGTTATAACCGGAGACATAACACAGATTGACCTTCCGGAAGAGAAAACAAGCGGACTCAAGGTAGCAATGAGAATTTTGGAGAATGTGGAGGATGTATCCATATGCAAGCTCACAAGTGCAGATGTTGTGAGAAACAGACTCGTTCAGAAAATTATCGAAGCATATGAGGATTACGAGAAAAGAAAGACGGGAACGGGGAAAAACAGAAAATGAAACATAAAATTACGGTGGCAAGATCCGGAAAGCATCTGGGGCACCTGAATTCCGGGAGACTGATAAAAAGGGCGATTGCATCTGCACTTTCATATGAGGGTATAGATGCCCCTTGTTACATAAGCGTTATGTTAACCGATGACGACGGCATCAGGACATACAACAGGGAATACAGAAATGTGGACAGAAGCACAGATGTTCTTTCATTTCCAATGAATGAGCTCAAACCGGGAAGCTTTGAACCGGGGATGTGCGAAAAAGACCCTGAAACAGGCAGAATTCTTCTTGGAGATATGATGATAAATCTGAACAGATGCGATGAACAGGGAAAGGAATTCGGTCATGGCTTCAGCAGAGAAATTGCATATCTCAGCGTTCACTCCACCCTTCATCTTCTCGGGTACGACCATGTGGACGAGGGCGAAATGAAGAAACAGATGAGAGACAGAGAAAAAACTATTATGGGGGATAAATGATGACAAAGACAGCAATGGTAACCATATGCGGAAGACAGAATGTGGGCAAATCCACGCTTATAAACAGGCTTGTTGGAGAAAAAATATCAATTGTTTCGTCAAAGCCGCAGACCACAAGGAACAGAATCATAGGAATTGCTGAATATAAGGACACGCAGCTTGTGCTGCTTGACACCCCGGGATTTATAAAGCCGAGAAATAGACTTGGAGACTATATGGTGGATGTGGTGAAGGAGAGCGTGGCAGATGTGGACTGCATTCTGCTGCTCATTGAGCCTGTATCCGAGGTGGGACCGGGAGAAGCTGCGCTTATTGACCAACTGAAGAACTGCGGAGCTCCGGTTATTCTGGTAATAAACAAAATTGATACCGTTCAAAACAAAGAAAAACTGCTTGAAACAATAGCCGCATACTCGGAGGTTTATGATTTTGATGCGGTAATTCCGGTTTCTGCTCTTAAGGGTGGCGGAGTCGATGAACTCCTGGAGGAGATAGACAGATATTCAACCGAAGGTCCCATACTTTTCCCTGATGACATGATTACCGACCAGCCTGAAAGGCAGATATGCGCAGAGCTTATACGCGAGAAGCTTCTACGCTGCCTTGATAAGGAAATACCTCATGGAACAGCAGTTGAGATTTCAAGATTTGCAGAGCGGGATGATGGAATAATAGATATTGAAGCCACAATTTATACGGAAAAGAACAGCCACAAAGGCATAATAATCGGTAAAAAAGGTTCCATGCTTAAGAAAATAGGAGAACAGGCACGGCAGGATATGGAGGATTTTCTGGGAACAAAGGTTTTTCTGCAGACGTGGGTGAAGGTTAAGGAAAACTGGAGGGACAGCGAAATTCAGCTGAAAAATTTCGGATTTAATAGAGACTGATGGCGGGCTATTCAAAGAAGGATGCTCTGATATTAAGAGAAGTGAAATACAAGGAGGCAGACAGACTGCTTACTGTTTTCAGCGCTGATGATGGAATATTAACTCTTAAGGCGCCGGGTGCTCTGCGAAAGAACAGCAGGCTAGGGGCTGCAACACAGCAGCTTACATATTCTGAGCTCACAACCTTCAGCAGAGCCGGCTTTACCAATATAACCGAGGCATCGGTGAAAGAGGAGTTTGCCGGGCTGAGGAAGGACTTTTCAGGATTTGCGTTGGGATGCTATTTTGCCGAATGCATAGAAGCTCTTGTTCCAACGGAGACTCCGGACAGAGGTGTTCTGCAGCTTGCGCTGAACTCTCTTTATGCACTGAGCAGAAATCTTTATAATCCTCTGATTATAAAAGCTGTGTTTGAACTCAGACTAATGTGCCTTCTCGGTTATGCTCCGGATCTTGAAAAGTGCCGGATATGCGGAACGAATAAACAGGGTGATATGTATTTCGGGATTGACTCCGGAACAATTGTGTGCGGAAGCTGCAGAAGCTTTGAAAACGGAAGAACGGAGCGCCTGTGCACAAAATCACTTGCGGCAATGAGATATGTTATTTCGGCACCGGCAAAGCAGATATTTTCATTCAGCATACCGGAGGACAGCGTTAAAAGAATGAGCATAATATGCGAAGAGTATATGCTGAGACAGAGTGAACGTAATTTTGGAACATTAGATTACTGGAAAAAGGTTAGATTATAACAGAAAATGGATTTTTTTGAAAAATCATTAAATACGCTTGAGCTTCCTGCAGTTCTGAAAATGCTGGCAGAGGAAGCCGTAAGCGATTCTGCTAAGGAGAGATGTCTGGAGCTCAGACCTTCCGTGGAAAGAACGGATGTGGATAGGAGACTAAACGAAACGTCTGCTGCATGCCGCATGATGGTTATAAGAGGAACACCATCATTTTCCGGAATAAAGGATATAAGACCATCTCTTGAAAGAGCGGGACTGGGTGGAGCTCTGAATACAAGAGAGCTTCTTGACATTGCCTCTGTGCTCAAATGTGCAAGGCTTGTGAGCTCGTATATAGCCGATGATTCTGTTGGAAAAACCGGAATAGATTATCTTTTCAGTGCGCTGAGATCAAACAGATATCTTGAAGACAAAATCACGGCTTCAATTGCAGGGGAAGAGGAGATTTCCGACAGTGCTTCACCGGAGCTTGCTGACATTCGCCGAAAAATCAGGGCGGCAGCTGCAAGGGCGAGAGAAGCGCTTCAGAAAATACTGTCTTCACCCGGATATTCCAAAGCACTGCAGGAATCTATTATTACAATGAGAGCCGGCAGGTATGTAGTTCCGGTGAAGGCGGAGCATAGAAACGCTATTCCCGGACTTGTGCATGATGTTTCATCGACCGGAGCCACACTGTTCATAGAGCCGATGGCTGCAGTGAAGGCAAACAATGAGATGAGAGAGCTGGAGTCAAAGGAAAAACTGGAGATTGAACGTATTCTCGCAGAGCTTTCAGCTGAATGCGCAGACCATGCATCGGATATTTCCTCCGATTACGGAATTCTTATTGAGCTTGATTTTATCTTTGCAAAGGCAAAGCTTTCATACAGACTGAACTGCAGCGGCACGGAATCTGAGGACGGAGTTATAATGCTGCACAAAGCCAGGCATCCGCTTATTGCCGGAGATAAGGTTGTTCCGATAGATGTGGAAATCGGCCAGGGATTTGATTCCCTGATAATAACCGGACCGAACACCGGCGGAAAGACGGTTTCTCTGAAAACAATAGGACTTCTCGCCGCAATGAAGCAGTGCGGGCTTAACGTTCCGGTTGCCGATGGAAGCAATATTCCTGTATTCAGGCATATACTTGCCGATATAGGGGATGAGCAGAGCATTGAGCAGAATCTTTCAACATTTTCAGCACATATGAAAAATATAGTCAGCATAATAGACGAATGCGATGAAAGCTCTCTTGTGCTGTTTGATGAATTGGGAGCGGGCACAGACCCTGCTGAAGGCGCTGCTCTTGCGGTTTCAATAATTGAATATGTCCGCGGCAGGGGCGCGATGCTTGCTGCTACAACCCATTATACGGAACTGAAGGTGTATGCAACAAACGAAAACGGTGTGATGAACGCATCCTGCGAATTTGATGTTGAAACACTCAAACCAACATACAGGCTTATTCTTGGTATACCGGGAAAGTCAAACGCATTTGCCATATCAAGACGTCTGGGGCTCAGCAGCGAGATAATAGATAGTGCAGCTGAACGTATCGGCACTGAAAGTGCAGGCTTTGAGGCAACGATTGAAAAGCTGGAGCAGACAAGACTGAGCATTGAGGCTCAGCGTGAGGAAACTGAAAGACGGCTCAAAGCTGCGGAAGAAAAGGAAAACCGGGCATCTATGCTCAAGGCTGAGCTTGAGGTAAGGCTTGAAAAGGCGGATGTTAAGGCAAGAAGAGAAGCAGAAAGAATAATAAACGAAGCCAGGCAAACTGCCGAGCAGGTTTTTGCCGAGCTCGACGATATGAAGCGCCGCATAAACGACGAGGAAAATACGCAGCTTATAAACGATGCCAGAAACGAGCTGAGAAGAAAACTGAATTCTGCTGAAAATTCCATGAAACCGATACGGCAAACGGACAACAGAAAATCATCGAGGAAAATAAAAACAGGAGATACCGTGGAAATTAGGTCCATGGGAATTACGGCAGATGTTTTAGAGGTATCGGCAGACGGGACACTCAGCTTAAGGGCGGGAATAATGAACATTACCGCAAAGGAGGAGGAAGTCCTTTTAATTGAGAACGGAAAGAAGAATATAACTCAGGCGAAAAACAGCAGTCGGGATTCCCGTGTGAAAATAACCCAGGCGTGCCCTGCAGAAGTTGATCTGCGGGGGATGGACTGCATTGAGGCTATTTCAGTGGCTGAACAGTATATAGACAATGCTGTTATGGCAAGACTTCCATCGGTGACGGTAATCCATGGGAAAGGAACGGGAGCACTGAGAACAGCCGTACATCAGATGCTGAAAAGAAATAAAAGTGTGAAATCCTTCAGACTGGGCAGCTTCGGCGAAGGCGAAACAGGAGTAACTATCGTCGAACTGAAATAAAAATACGCGGTATAATACGGCAATAAATGTGTAAAACAACGAAAAGAATAAAACAAGTTGATTTTTACAACGATTTTTGTTAAATTAGAATCACAATTTGTGTACTTTAAGGAGTGGCGAGTATGATCAGCAAAGAAGTAGTAATTGATAATCAGGTTGGTCTTCATGCAAGACCTGCAACTTTCTTTATTCAGAAAGCTAATGAGTTCAAAAGCAGCATTTGGGTTGAAAAGGATGAACGCCGCGTGAATGCAAAGAGCCTTCTCGGAGTTCTCTCTCTTGGTATAGTAAAGGGTACCGGAATAGTACTTATAGCCGACGGCCCGGATGAAAAGGAAGCAATAGACACACTTTCAGAACTTATTGATTCAGATTTCACAGAGTAAAATAATTTTAGGGAATAAAAGGGCGTGCTGCTGCACGCTCTTTTTTTAAAGAGGTAAGCGCATTGAATCTAAAACTGGAACAGCTTCAGAAAAAGGCTAACAGTCTTCCGCTTCTGCCGGGTGTATATCTCATGTTGGACGACAAAAGCGAAATAATATACGTGGGAAAAGCCAAAAAACTCAAAAACAGAGTGAGCAGCTACTTCCATGGGGAGCACCTGCCGAAGGTTGCGGCAATGGTTGAAAAAGTGAACGATTTCAACGTGATTGTTGTTGAAAGTGAATTTGAAGCTCTGGTTCTTGAAAATTCGCTTATAAAACGCCACAAGCCCCACTACAATATTCTTCTTAAGGACGACAAGGGCTACCCGTTTATAAGAATAGATATGAGAGATGAATATCCGAGAATTTCCCTGTCGGCAAAGGATATGAAGGATGGTGCGGAATATTTTGGGCCATTTGGAGGAAGGGCACAGACAACATCGATAATCAATTCTATCAGCAAAGCACTTCTTCTGCCTGATTGCAGCAGGGTGTTTCCGAAAGATATAGGGAAGGAAAGAGCATGTCTCAATTATCACATAGGCACTTGTGAAGCATGGTGTGAGGGATGCAAGGATGCAGCGGAATACAGGACGAGGATAAATCAGGCATGCATGCTTCTGAACGGAGAACACACAGAGCTGATAGATATGCTCACTGAAGAAATGAACAGAGCGGCAGAGGAACTGAGATTTGAAAATGCAGCCGTGCTGAGAGATAGAATCCGGTCTATTGAGGGACTTGCCAATAAGCAGAGGGTAATTTCTACATCTTTCTCGGATACAGATGCAATAGGATTCTTCAGAGGCGCGCTGAGTTGCTTCACGGTTCTGCATTTTGTAAACGGAGACCTTGCGGGCAAGGATTTTGAACTTATGGAAGAACCGTTAGAGGATGACGGAGATGCAGTGTCTTCGTTTGTCAGGCAGTATTATATGTCCGGTATGGGGAAACAGCCGAAAAGAATTCTTTTGCCTTGCGAAATTGATGACCGAGAGGAAACAGCCCTGTTTATTGCGGAAAAAATCGGGAAAAAACCGGAGATAGAGGTTCCAAAGCGGGGAGAGCGGCTCAGACTTATTGAAGGCGCAATGAAAAATGCGGAGGAAGAGGTTAAAAGAAATACCACAGAGACCCAGAGAAGGTCGAAAAATCTTGAGCTGCTGCAGAAAATGCTTGATATAGAAAATTTCCCCGAGCGCATAGAGGCATTTGATGTATCAAATCTCGGAAACACAGGAATTGTGGCGGCAATGACGGTTTTTATAAACGGAAAACCGCTGAAAAAAGAATACAGAAAATTCAAAATGAGCGACATGACAGAGCAGGATGACTATTCAGCTATGTATCAGGCTGTTTACCGGCGCTTCAGAAACTACAGGGAAAACAATGAAAAATTCAACTGCCTTCCGGATTTGCTCCTTATTGACGGGGGAGACAAGCATGCAGCAAAGGCGCTGCAGGCTCTTAATGAGCTGGAGATAAAGGTGCCCGTTTTCGGAATGGTGAAGGACGACAGGCACAGAACAAGAGCGCTGATAACACCATGTGGTGAGGAAATAGGAATATCAGGGAAACAGAGCATATATTCTCTCATAGGGTCCGTCCAGGAGGAAACCCACAGGTTTGCAATCGAATATCAGAGGATACTGAGAAACGAGAGCTACGGCTCTGAGCTTGATAAAATACCGGGAGTTGGAGAAAAAAGAAAAATGGAGCTGATTCGACATTTTAAATCTGTCAGGGCAATAAAAAATGCAGGAGTAGAAGAGCTTAAGCAGGTGGTGCCGGAAAATATAGCAGTAAATATATACAGCCATTTTAATAGGAAACGGAGTGATGAGGATTGAGAGTAATAACAGGTTCTGCAAGAGGGAGAAAGCTGAAAACACCATCCGGCTATGATGTGAGACCTACCACAGACAGCGTGAAGGAAGCAATTTTTAATATAATACAGTCGGATATTGAGGGTAGAAGAGTACTTGATCTTTTCGCGGGTACCGGTCAGATGGGGATTGAAGCACTGAGCAGGGGAGCAGAAAGCGCGGTGTTTGTGGATAACGATGCAGAATCGCTTAAAATCGTGAAGGAAAATCTTTCAATATGCGGCTTTAAGGCTACAGCGGTAAAGACAGATGCATTGAGCTATATAGAAAATTGCGGCAAATTTGATGTGATTTTTATAGACCCTCCGTATGATTCCGGAGTTTATGATGATGTTATTCGCAAAATCAATTTATTTGACATATTAAATGATGGTGGTATAATAACAGTGGAATGCCGTAAGGAAAAGAATCTGCCGGATATGGAGAGCCCGTACCGCAGGCTCAAGGAATACTGTTACGGAAAAATAAAGATAGTCACATACACAAAGGATAATATATTATGAGCACAGCAATTTGCCCCGGAAGCTTCGACCCGATAACCTTGGGACATCTCAATATAATAAGGCGCGCATCAAAAATATTCGACGAAGTGATCGTGTGCATAATGCACAATTCCTCGAAGACAGCTCCAATGTTCACAGACGAGGAAAGGGTGGACATGGTGAGGAGATCCGTCTTAAAATACCCGAATGTAAGAGTCGAGTGT
>R15__coassemble_1248_pt1 | contig 13469 bp, 12 predicted proteins | sample R15__metabat2_low_PE_034 | metagenome-assembled genome bin R15 | reverse complement strand
TAATGTGGCTGGTGCTTCATGATTTAGGGACTTTTTTTACAGCCCCTTCGTTTTTATTAGTAGTAACGCTTGTTTTTATTTTTGCGTGCTGCTTCGCTCTTTTTGCGACGCTTTACGCTTGGACTCTGATAGTATTCCTTCTTGCGAAGATCTGCAAGAACTCCTGACTTTGCGCAGCTGCGTTTGAAACGCTTGAGAGCATTATCTAAGGATTCGCCTTCCTTAACATATACTTCTGCCATCTGTTTCCCTCCCCTCAAAGCAAGGACCAACGTCCATTAGCAACTTAACAGAGACATTATATCCTTAAGAGCGCAGTTTGTCAATAATCAGTTTTGCGGTTTCAGTATTAAATTAACAAGCCTGCCCTTTACAGCGATAGTTTTAACAATCTGCATACCTTCGAGATACTTCTGAATCTTTGCATCGGCGCATGCTGCCTGAATCATTCCATCGTCATCAATGTCTGCAGGGACAATAACCGAGGATCTCAGCTTGCCGTTTACCTGAACTGCTATCTCCTTTGTGGCATCCTGCATCTTACTTTCATCGTATGAGGGCCAGCTCATCTGCATCGCCATTTTTCCGTATTTTGCGGCAAAGCCCTGCTGCTCCCACATTTCCTCTGCCATGTGAGGTGCAAAGGGGCTGAGGAGCATTATAAGCTGCTCAAGGTCACCCTTTGAAAGACCCTTCTCATAAAAGTCGTTAACCAGAGTCATCAGAGCTGCAATCGCAGTGTTCATCTTAAGACTGTCTATGTCCTGACCGACTTTTTTGATTGTCTTATTGACAATGGCGCAGTTCTTTTCTGAAATTCCCTCTTCGTCCGAAACTCTTTCCATAAGGTTCCAGCAACGATCCAGGAAGCGTTTTGAGCCCTTCACTGCATCATCTGACCATGTGGCTGTTTTTTCGAAGTCGCCGATGAACATAATATATACACGCATCGTGTCTGCGCCGTATGCCTTTACAACGTCATCCGGATTTACAACATTGCCCAAAGATTTTGACATCTTGACAGAAGCGCGAAGTGCCTGATTTCCGTATTTCTCAATCATCTCCTGCTTCTCTTCCTCGGTTTCAAAGTTGCCCACATAGTGGGGGTTCTGACCGAGAATCATTCCGTGGGCTGTGCGCTTCATATAGGGCTCGCTTGTGTGGGCAACGCCTATGTCATAAAGGAACTTGTGCCAGAAGCGGGAGTAGAGCAGATGCAGTGTGGTATGCTCCATACCGCCGTTGTACCAGTCTACAGGTCCCCAGTAATTTTCAGCTTCCTTGGAAACAAACTCCTCGTCATTGTGGGGGTCCATATAGCGGAGGAAGTATGCGCTGGAGCCTGCCCAGTTAGGCATTGTGTCTGTCTCGCGTTTTGCAGGACCGCCGCAGTTGGGGCAAGTGGTGTTAACCCATTCTGTCATCTTTGCAAGAGGAGATTCGCCATCATCCGTCGGTTCATACGACTCAACCTCAGGCAGAAGCAGCGGAAGCTGATCCTCCGGAAGAGCAACCCAGCCGCACTTTTCGCAGTTCACCATTGGAATTGGCTCGCCCCAGTATCTCTGACGGGAAAATACCCAGTCACGGAGCTTGTAGTTTACCTTCTGCTCGCCTATTCCCTGCTCTCCCAGATAATTTATCATGGCAGGAATCGCCTGCTTGACGGTCATTCCGTTGAGGAAACCGGAATTAATCATAATTCCCGTATCGTCCTTCAGAGTGAATGCTTCTTCCTGGACATTTCCGCCCTTTACAACCTCTATTATGGGAAGATTAAATGCCTTTGCAAAATCCCAGTCACGTTCATCGTGGGCAGGAACAGCCATTATGGCTCCGGTGCCGTAGCTTATGAGAACATAGTCAGCTATGAATATGGGGATTTCCTCTCCGTTTACGGGATTAATCGCCATAACGCCCTCAAGCTTTACACCTGTCTTGTCTTTATTGAGCTCGCCGCGCTCAAAGTCTGACTTTCTTGCGGCTTCCTCGACATAATTTGTGACGGCTTCCTTATTTTCAATTTTGTCGAACCACTTTTTGACATAAGGGTGCTCAGGTGCCATAACCATATAAGTGGCTCCGAACAGCGTATCAGGGCGGGTTGTGAAGACAACGATATCATCTCCCAGAGTTGTCTTGAAAGTTACCTGGGCACCGGTGGATCTGCCAATCCAGTTTCTCTGCTGGGTTTTTATGCGGTCAAGATAATCCACGGTATCCAAATCATCTATAAGTCTCTGAGCGTATTTTGTTATACCCAGCATCCACTGGCTTTTCTCCTTACGGATAACGGGAGCACCGCAGCGCTCGCACACGCCCTCAACCACCTCTTCGTTTGCAAGAACAACCTTGCAGGAGGTGCACCAGTTGACTGACATTTTTGCCTTATATGCCAGATCGTGCTTGAAAAGCTGAAGGAAAATCCACTGCGTCCATTTATAGTATGAAGGATCTGAGGTTACAACGCAGCGGTCCCAGTCGAAGCCGTATCCAAGCATCTTCAGCTGACGGGTGAAGTTTGCCACATTGTCTTTTGTGACCTTGGCGGGGTGAATGTGGTTCTTTATAGCATAGTTTTCAGTTGGAAGGCCGAAAGCGTCGTATCCGATGGGGAAAAGAACATTATATCCGTCCATTCTGCGCTTTCTTGTTATTATATCAATTGCTGTGAAGGGGCGGGGATGACCAACATGAAGTCCGGCTCCGGAGGGATATGGGAATTCAATAAGGCCATAAAACTTCGGTCTCGGGTCTCCTGTTATTGCGGCATAGGGCTTGCACTCCTCCCATTTCTGCTGCCATTTTTTCTCTATTGCTTCAAAATCGTATTTCATGATTTATATTTCCTCTTTTCAGTTATTGTTGTTGTTGTTTTCGGAAGCCCCGTAGCCGGGGCATGGAAGGGATGAGACATCCACCTCCTCGGAGTCACTCCAGAGACGCTCAAGATTATAAAACTTTCTCGCCTCATCGGTGAATACATGGACAATAACCGAACCGAAGTCCATGAGCACCCAAATGTCTGACCTGAGACCTTCCCTTCTCACAGGTGGTTCACCCGCTTCGGAGAGCTGCCTGTCTACCTCATTTACAAGTGCCTTTATGTGAGTTGAAGATGTTCCGTTACAAATTACAAAATAATCTGCTAAAACTGTCTGCTCTGCGGTCTTTAGGACCTTTATGTCCACTGCCTTTTTGGCATCAAGCGCTTTTGCCGCGATTCCTGCGATTTCTTCAGGTGTTAACATTTATTTTTCCTCCGTATTGTAGTAGATACAGGCTTCTATTGTGTCTTTATATGGTTCAAAGCCCTTGGAACGTATTTCCTGAATGCTCATTTCCGTTCCGAGAGCCATTGCTGCATCGATATCCTCGTATGCAAGAGCTCTCAGTTCCTCAACGCCCTTAAAATCTCTTGTGGGCTCTATGTAGTCTGCAAGATATATTATTTTCTCGAGAAGTGTCATGTCCGGCTTGCCGGTGGTGTGCCAACGGATTGCATTATATATGTCGTCTGACACTCCGAAGATTCGTCTTGCGGCTTCCGCTCCCGTTTTCGCATGAAGAAGCTTCGGTTCTGATAGCTCACCCTCGTCGCAATGTATGTCATACTCTCTGCACAGCTCTAACTGCTGTTTTTCCGTGCAGCGCTTCGTTATATCATGAAGAATTGCGGCAGTTGCGGCTTTTTCCTCGTCTTCTCCCCAGCGCCTTGCCAGATTTACAGCCTCGCTTTCGCAACCTGCCACATGGGCAATGCGTTTCGAATCAAGATAATCATATACCTTTTCACGCAGCCAGGAAAGCTCCGGCAGAGCATCGTAATAACCATTTTTTATTATAAGGGAATAAACGGCGCCGTCAAGCATATCTGCGCCAAGTCTTGCTCTCAGCTTCTCTCTTATTTCGCTGGAGCTCATAACAATTGGCTCATGTGGTATTATTTCGATTTTTGCCCCATATTCACGGCGGAAGCGTTCTGCCGTTTCGGATATGAGCTGAGAATCATCTTCCCCTCTTGCCAGCACCGTGAGTGTGCACATATCAAATATATGTTCAAAGCGGTACCATTCCTCGAAGGTCTGAAGCATATCTGTTCCGATTACAAGATGAAAATCATCCCCAGGATATATTTGGGAAAGCTCGTCCATGGTTTCAGATGTGTAGCTCTTTCCTTCTCTTCTGATTTCCATATCTGAAATTTCCACATTTTCTATGAACCCGAATGCAAGAGCGCACATCTCAAGCCGCTGCTCCGGAGAGGGGCTGTTCTCCTCCATATTCTTGTGGGGAGGTATGTTATCCGGAATAATGAGAAATCTGCCCGGATTAAGGGCTTTAGAAACGGACCTTGCAACTTCAATATGACCGAGGTGCGGAGGATTGAAGCTTCCTCCGTAGATGGCAGTCTTCATTTCTTTCTGTCCTTAACAAGTTCAATTTTAGGGTTCTTCTGATTTTTCCTGTATATCACGAACTTTGTGCCTATCACCTGCACCGGCTGCGCCGAGCAGGACTGACACAGTATATCGCACGCCTCTCTGGGTGTGAGTATGGAGTTTTCAAGAACTCTGCATTTAATGAGCTCCCTGGTGCGCAGCACATCGTCTGCGGCTTTTATGACGTTTTCCGTCACGCCGTCCTTCCCTATCTGAAGGACTGTTTCAGCCGTTGAGGCAAGACCTCTCAGCTGAGCTCTCTGTTTGCTTGTCAGTTCCATAATTTCTCCTGTATGTTTATTTGAAAAGGGCTTCGGTAAAAGTTTGCGGGTCGAAGGGTATGAGATCGTCTATTCCCTCGCCCACTCCGACGAATTTCACCGGCAGCTTCAGTTCGTTTGCTATTGCAAACACGATTCCGCCCTTAGCTGTTCCGTCAAGCTTGGTAAGGACAATTCCTGTGAGCCCCGAGGTTTCAAGAAACTGCTTTGCCTGAATAAGCCCGTTCTGCCCTGTTGTGGCATCGAGAACCATCAGAGTTTCAACATCCGCGTCAGGCAGCTCTCTGTCTATCACCTTGCGTATTTTTGCAAGCTCGTTCATAAGATTCTGCTTGTTGTGCAGTCTCCCGGCAGTATCCACAATAACGATATCTGTGCCTCTTGCCTTTGCAGCGCATATTGCATCATATACAACGGCTGCCGGATCACTGCCCTCCTCGTGCCTTACAAAATCGGCGCCTGACCGTTCAGCCCAGATGCCCAGCTGCTCGGCTGCAGCTGCGCGGAAGGTATCGCCTGCACACAGCAGAACCTTTTTTCCGCCTTCAATAAGGCGCTTTGAAAGCTTTCCGATAGTGGTGGTCTTACCCACCCCGTTAACACCCACAACAAGAATGACTGACGGCGCAGTTTCAAGCTTCAGTTCGGTGCTTTCAACACTTAAAAGCCCTGAAAGGAACTCTATGAGCCCCTCTCTTGCCTCATAGCCCTTGCGGAATCTCTTCTCCCAGGTGAGCTTTCTCATTCCCTTGACTACTTTTTCCGCTGTTTCCATTCCAACATCCGAAAGCACAAGAAGCTCCTCGAGATCATCATAGAAATCCTCGTTGTCTGGAGCATAGTTCTGAAACAGCTCTTCAAGCTCCTGCATGTTTTTTCTTGTTTTTGCAAGCCCGGAAAACATTTTATCAAAAAGTGCCATGTAAACTCCTTAATCCTCTGCTGATTTTTTTGCTTCCTCGATATCCAGCTCTATAACTGTGGAAACACCCTTTTCCTGCATCGTAATGCCATACAACATATCTGCCTCCTCCATAGTGCCGCGTCTGTGGGTTATGACTATGAACTGGGTCTTATCCGACATGCGGCGCATATATTCAGCATATCTTGTTACATTTGCCTCGTCCAGAGCAGCTTCGATTTCGTCCATGACACAGAAGGGCGTGGGTCTTACCTTCAGAATGGCAAAATAAAGAGCAATTGCCACAAACGCCATTTCTCCGCCCGAAAGAAGGGAAAGCACTGAAAGCGCCTTTCCCGGCGGCTGAACCTTTATTTCTATGCCGCTTTCAAGAATGTTTTCCTCATCCTCAAGTATGAGCGCTGCCTTACCGCCGCCGAAAAGCTCTGTGAAGGTCTGCCTGAAGGCTGCGTCTATTTCTTTAAAACGGACTGAGAAAATCTCTTTCATTTCGCCGGTGATATTGCGGATAATTCCAAGCAGCTCACTTTTTGCCTTTTCAACATCATCTCTCTGGGATGTGAGGAACTCATAACGCTGACTTACTCTGCTGTATTCCTCTATGGCGCCGAGATTTGGCGTGCCCAGAGCTGACATTTCTCTTCTGATATCCGCAATCTTCTTGTTTGCCTGCTGCATATTTTCAACAGGCTGCCTCAGCTCCATTGCGGCTGAATGGCTCAGCTGATAATTCTCCCAAAGCTTTTCGATTATATTTTTTTCGTCATTCTCTGCTGAATAACGCCGCTGCTCTATTTTGCCAACTGTCCGTTCAAGCTCTATGAGCCTGTCTGACCGCTCCTGGGCTTCCTTACCAGCTCTTGACTGACGCTTTTCAAGCTCCAGCTTCTCTTCGGAAATTCCGCTGATTGATGCGCGTTTTCCTTCGATTTCAGTTCTTACTGCCGTGAGCTCCATGTCTTTTTCGGCAATCTGACGCCTGAGGTTTTCTATACTTACCTCAGTTTCTATAAGAGATTTCTTCCTCTGATCTCCCGTGCTTTCAATTTCACTGAGAAGTCTCCTGAAACCGGCTGAGGATTCCTCAATTGCCTGAAGCTCAGCATTAAGGGAGCTTTCCTCGCTGCGCAGCTCGTTTTTCTCTTCGCTTGCGGCATCCAGATCGCATTTTGCAGCTGATAGCTTTGAATTTGCCTTGTCGATTTCACCGCTGCACTTTATCTCTTCATCCTTCAGCCTCTGAAGCTCTGCCTTCCGCTGCTGAAGCTCGTTCGCTCTTGAAATTATTCCCGTTCCCTTTGCGGCGCTGCCACCGGTCATTGAACCACCGGCATTTATCATCTGCCCGTCGAGAGTTGCAATTCGATATTTGACTCCGCTATTTTTTGAAATGCGAACGGCATCGGAAAGAGTTTCCACAACAATTGTTCTTCCAAGGAGGTTTGCCATAATACCGCCGTATTTTTCATCGAATGAGACAAGATCATACGCAACGCCGACAAATCCACTGTCGTTAACCGGAGCATCCTTTATTATATTCCCCTTAACGGTATCTATCGGAAGGAAGGTAGCCCTGCCTCCATTTATGCGCTTGAGCATTTCAATAGCAGAACGCCCGTTCTCCATGGAATCCACAATAATGTCCTGCCCTGCAAAACCAAGTGCAGTCTCTATTGCGAGAGCATACCGGTCGTCGGTTTTCAGAAGCTTTGAGACAGGCCCGTGAATTCCCTTCAGGTTTCCTCTGGCAGAGTCCCTCATAACCGTTTTAACGGCGCCGGAGAAGCCCTCGAATTCTCTCTCCATTTCCTCCAAAATGCGGATCCGCTCTTCCAAACCGCGGATTTCACCCAAAAGGTTCGTATGCTGAGAGGTGAGACTGCTGAAGAACTTTTCTCTGTTTTCCAGCATCATTCTAACGCCGGCAGCCATGTTTTCATTTTCGGTGAGCCTTACGTGAACAGCATCAAGACCTTTGCGGATTTCCGCAACCCGGCTGTTGTTGCTTTCAATATTTCCGCGGATGGACTCTGTGTGCCCTTCCTGCTCGCTTATATCTTTTTCAAAGCGTTTTCGCGACTCGTCTGCATTTTTGATGTCGCTCTTAAGGCCGGCTATTGCAGACTCAATTTCTGATGCAATACCTTCCTTTTCATAAAGCGCATCCCGCACCGCTTCGATTTCCTCTTCCTTGCGGTGCATACGTTCGGTCAGTGATTCGGAGGAGGCGTAAAGCGCTTCTCTCTCGCTCCTGACTTTTTCAAGCTCGTGGGCAGCCTGCTCATATTCCTGCTTTACTGCGGCTGTCTTCTCGTGTATTCTGTCTAAATTGTTCATCCAGACGGAAATTTCAAGAACCCGCAAATCATCCCGAGGCGCAAGAAATTTTCTTGCGACCTCTGCCTGCCGCTTCAGAGGAACAACCTGAAGCTCCAGCTCATCTATCTTATCGTTTATGCGGAGAAGATTTTCATCGGTCTTCTCGAGCCGGCGCTCCGCCTCCTCCTTGCGGTAGCGGTATCGGGATATTCCGGACGCCTCATCGAATATCTCTCTCCGGTCTGTGCTCTTTGTTGATACTATGTCTGCAATTCTGCCCTGACCGATAATTGAATATCCGTCTCTTCCCAGACCTGTATCCATTAGGAGACTGTTAATATCCTTAAGGCGCACAGCCTCTCTGTTTATGTAGTATTCGCTCTCACCGCTGCGGAAATACCGCCTTGTGAGGGCAATTTCATTATAATCACTGTCTATTATGCGGGATGAATTATCTATTATAAGGGTAACCTCGGCATAGCCCATTGCGGCTCTCTGTGATGTTCCCCCGAAGATAACATCCTCCATTTTTGAGCCTCTGAGAGTTTTCGTTTTCTGCTCGCCCATAACCCAGAGAATCGCATCAGCTATATTCGATTTACCTGAACCATTGGGACCTACAATCGATGTTATATTTTTTTCAAAAGTCAGACGCGTCTTATCCGGAAAGGATTTGAAGCCCTGAATTTCCAATGCCTTTAAATACAATTCAAAAACCTCGCTGAAGAATTTTCAGAATGTTTTATTATATTATATATTCTGATTTTTTTCAATGGATATAACCGCTACACTGCCATTTAAATTATCTGCAGCCTTAACCTTAAGACTGTTCAGGTTGAAGCGTCTTTCAAGATATTCCACATTGCACCGGTGCTGCCCCGTCATCTGAGAAAGGAGGCACCGCTCAACTCCTATGACAGCATCAACACCCTCCGGAGTGCCCTCAAGCAGCTCTTCCGCTTCATTGCGCAGTATTCTGCTTTTAACAAGCTCACCCAGCGCAGGATGGTATGCACCTGCCGCAGCTGAGCCGGCTGAAAGCTCGTCCGTCGGGTTGAGACCCAGTCTTATAACAGGTATCCCCGCCTCTTCAAACATCGGAAGAAGCTTTGAACACCAGGAAACAGCCTCCTCCACAGTGTGCTCTTTATATCTTCCGGCAATCCACAGGTCATAAAGAGCTGTATCCCGCACTATTACGGTGGGATAAATCCGCACTCCGTCAGGGCGGAGAGATATAATTCTTTCTGCAGTCCTGATTGTCTTTTCCTCGCTGTCTCCCGGCAGACCGGTCATCATCTGAAGTATAAGCCGGAAGCCCGCAGCCTTTATAAGGCGGGATGCATTTTCAACATCCTCCGCCGTGTGGCCTCTCCCTGCAAGATTGAGAACCTCGTTATCGAGACTCTGGGCGCCAAGCTCTATCGTTTCAACGCCGTATTCCTTAAGATAGTTCAGAATATGACCATCGATGGCATCAGGTCTCGTGGAAAGCCTTATTGAGCTTATTTTTCCCTCGACAAGATATTTATTTGCAGTCTCCAGGAGAGAAAGCTGCTCTCTTTCAGGTATTGCGGTGAAGCTTCCTCCATAAAACGCAAGCTGTGGCATGCTTTCTGCAGGCAAAAAGCTCGCTGCTCTCTCAACAGCCTCTATCACGGTTTCTGCCGTTGCCGGCTCTTCCTCGCCGGATATTCTTCTCTGGTTGCAGAAAACGCAGTTATTCGGGCATCCCAGATGGGGCACAAAAACCGGAATTATGCTTTCTCTGGGCTTTTTCATGCTTTGAGCACCTCCAGTGCCATGCATGCTGCCGCCTGTTCGGCTTCCTGCTTTTTCCTTCCGCTGCCGGAGCCCAGAACCTTTCCGTTGACGGAAACACCGAAGGTGAATATCTTTCTGTGATCAGGTCCGTCCTCCGCAAGCTCAAAATATTTTATTTCCGCGGCTCCGTCCCTTTGAACATATTCCTGAAGTGCGGATTTATAGTCCTTGACACTGCCCATCTGTGATATATCGGCAGCATCCAGAAGCATTCTGTATATAAATCCCTTTGCCTCTTCAATGCCCGAATCGATATATATTGCGGCAATTATTGCTTCAACCATATCTGCAAGAACAGAAATTCTCTCTCTTCCGCCGCTTTTTTCCTCTCCCTTGCTTATGAACATGTAATCTCCAAGGTCAAGGTTTTTTGCTATATTATGTAAACTTGCCTCGCACACCAGCTCCGCTCTGATTCTGGTCATTCTGCCCTCCTGGAAGCTGCCGCAGGTATTATAAAGAAAATCTGCCGTTACAAAGCCCAGTATAGAATCGCCGAGAAATTCCAGTCTCTCATAGCATTCCCTATCGTGCTTCTCGTTGGTGCAGGAGCTATGGGTCAGCGCCTGAACCAGGAGGTTCCGATTCTTGAAGTGGTATCCTATTTTTTCTTCAAGACTGTCCATCATCTGCTGCCTTTATTTTCATGAATTCAATATTTTCGCTGATTTCATCGATAATTCCGCTTTCCGCAAAGCTCACAGCCTGCCTTATTGCTGCAAAGAAGGATGATGCGTTTGATGAGCCGTGGGCTTTTATAACCGGCTTGGAAATTCCTATAAGTGCCGTACCCCCCACCTCATTCACATCCATTGACTTTTTCATTGTTCCGAGATCCTTTTTGAGCACCGCTGCAGCAAGCTTGTTCTTTGTGCTGCTGTAGAAAACACCCTTCAGAGCACTCATCATATATTTTATAACACCTTCGGTTGTTTTCAGAAGGACGTTTCCGGTGAATCCGTCCGTCACCACCACATCTGCAACTCCGCTGAAAACTCCGGTTCCCTCAACGTTTCCGATAAAATTTATTCTTCCCTGGGCGTGAGCCTCCTGAAGAAGCGCGAATGCCCTGTGCTGAAGCTCTCCTCCCTTTGTATCCTCGGTTCCTACATTGAGAAGACCGACTCTGGGATTATCGCAGCCCATAAGCTTTCCTGCATAGAAGCTGCCCATAAAAGCAAACTGGAGCAGATATTCACTTGTGCACTCCACATTGGCTCCGCAGTCTATGAGCATAACCCCGTGCTCTCCCGCCGGAAGAACAGGAGCAAGAGCGGCTCTTCTTATTCCGTGTATTCTCTTAACCGTCAGCGTGGCGCCTGTGAGAAGCGCCCCTGTGGAGCCTGCTGAAACAACGGCATCTCCCTTTCCCTCGCTTAAAAGCTTCAGGGCAACTGCCATTGATGAATTTTTCTTTCTTCTGGTTGCTGTGCTGGGATCATCCTCCATGGTGATTACTTCTTCGGCATTAACAATTTCAACATCATCAACATTGCCAAGGCATTCCTTAATCCGTTCTTCCTGCCCTACGAGTATTATGTCAACCCCAAGCTCGTTCTTTGCCCTTAAGGCACCCTTGATGATTTCCTGAGGGGCGTTGTCTCCGCCCATTGCATCAACGATAATCTTCATATGTGAAAAATCTCCTTTTCAAGCAGCTTATCAATAATTTCAAGGGAACGGGCTGAAATTTCGGCATTTTTGTTCCGTTTTCCCTTGACCTTGTATCCGAGAGGTGTTATAAGACCGAAATTTATATTCATAGGCTGGAAATCGCCCACGCAGCCGCCGGAAATATACAGGGAAAGAGCTCCGATTGCCGTTTCCTGCGGAAAATCCACCGGCTCAAGCCCCAGAACACGGGCTGCCATTTCAATTCCCGTCAGCATTCCGGAGGCGGCAGACTCGACGTAGCCTTCAACTCCTGTCATCTGGCCGGCAAAGCATATACGGGGTTCTGATTTTAGCCTGTAGTACCGGTCTAAAAGAAGGGGGCTATTTATATATGTATTTCTGTGCATAACTCCGTATCGCACAAACTCTGCATTCCTGAGAGCCGGTATCATCGAGAAAACACGCTTCTGCTCTCCCCACTGCAGGTGGGTCTGGAAACCCACCATATTATAGAGCGTTCCCTGGGCATTATCCTTTCTCAGCTGAACAACGGCATAATTTTCCTTTCCGGTGCGGGGATCGATAAGACCCACCGGCTTGAGAGGTCCGTATCGGAGAGTGTCTGTTCCCCTGCGTGCCATAACCTCAACCGGCATGCAGCCCTCGAAAACACTCCCGTCATCAAAGCCGTGAACCTCCGCCTCATGAGCACTGCAGAGGGCTTCCACAAAGGCGAGATACTCTTCCCTGTCCATAGGGCAGTTTACATAATCTGCTGTCCCCTTGTCGTATCTGGAGGCAAAAAATGCCGAATCCATGTCCACGCTGCTGAGAGTCACAATAGGCGCAACTGCATCATAAAAGTGAAAGCCGTCTCCTCCGCATAGCTTTTCAATAATGGGTGTTATTCCTTCGCTGCTGAGAGGGCCTGAGGCTATCACCACCTCGCCCACAGGAAGGGCTGAAACCTCCTGCTCGATGACGGTTATATTCGGATGGTTTCTCAGCTTTTCAGTTATATATGCAGAAAACCCCTCTCTGTCTACCGCAAGTGCTCCGCCTGCCGGAACACGGTTTAAATCGCCACTTTCAAGGAAAATTGAACCCATTTTCCTCATCTCCGCCTTCAGAAGCCCAACTGCATTGGAAAGCTCGTCTGACCGCAGAGAGTTTGAACACACAAGCTCTGAAAAATTCGGGCTTTTATGGGCAGGCGTCATCACAGAGGGTTTCATTTCATAAAGATTTACATGAATCCCTCTTTTTGCAAGCTGCCATGCGCATTCGCTTCCGGCAGGCCCCGCCCCTATTACCGATACTGTTATGTTTTCGCTGTTATTTACCATAATCTTGTTTCGTAGCAGTGCTTGATTTGGTGCTCGTTTTATACCCTCTTGTTTCTATCGGAGCAAACTCAGTGCACTTCTCGTTTTCGCAGAAGGTTTTGCTCTGCCCTCTCCCGCTGCGCTTGAACAGTGTCTTTCCGCATGCGGGGCAGAAATCCTTAGTGGGCACATCCCAGGTCATAAAGCTGCATGGGCGAAGCTCATAATCCTCACATGCCCAGTAAGTCGTGCCGTTGTTATCTGTGTATTCTTTGATATTTTTGCCGCACCTCGGGCACACGTCAGACTCAGGCTTTTCAGCAACGCGGAAGCTGCAAGCGGGCTTATTTTCCTCGCAGGCATAATATACATTTCCGTTTCTGGAGTTTTTCTTCAGTATTTTGCCGCCGCAGAGCGGGCACTTGCCGGGCATTTCTATTATAATCGGCTTTGTGAATGTGCACTCCGGAAATCGGGGGCATGCCAGGAAATACCCGTATTTGCCCTTTTTCTTGACCATTCTGGCACCGCACACATCGCAAATTTCATCGGTTTCTATGTCAGGAACCTTGATTTTCTCTCCTGCAGTTCTTTCCTCTGCCTGCTGCATTTCACCGCTGAAGTCTTCGTAGAAGCCCTTGATGATACTTTTCCATTTCTGCTCTCCATCTTCTATTTTGTCAAGGCGCTCTTCCATTTCGCTAGTGAAGCCCAGGTCCACTATATCGGGGAAATTTCATGT
>R15__coassemble_1247_pt1 | contig 13473 bp, 9 predicted proteins | sample R15__metabat2_low_PE_034 | metagenome-assembled genome bin R15 | reverse complement strand
ATGAGGTGCGGGAAGCATATACCTCGTTTCTTGCATCTATTCCCTATGAGGCAAACAAGGATGTGCGGGCTCTGAACTTCGAAACCCACTTCCAGTATACGTTTTATATACTGAATAGGCTGCTCTCCTGCTACACAATTTTGATAGAAAAGCAGAACAGCAAGGGCAGGTCTGATATAATAGTCGAGAGCGACAATGATATTTATATATTCGAATTCAAGCTTGACGGTTCGGCTCAGGAGGCGCTTAAGCAGATTGAGGATAAGCAGTATGCTCTGCCCTATCTTTCAGACCCGCGCCCCGTTCATAAAATCGGCGTGAATATCTCATCAGAAACAAGAACGGTCGCGGAGTGGATTGCAATCTGATATAAAAACAACTTAGGAGGCAGGAAAACCTGCCTCCTGAATTATTAGTTGAAATGACTGTTTTTATTTGAGCTTTATCTCAGCCCGTAGTGCTCGATGACGTAATCCATATCCTTATCGCCTCTGCCGGAGAGGTTAATCAGGATGGAGCCGTGCTTCATTTCCTTTGCAAGGCGCATCGCATGGGCAACTGCATGGCTTGATTCAATAGCGGGAATGATGCCTTCCATTCTGGAGAGGGCATAGAAAGCGTCGATTGCCTCTTCGTCATCAACAACATCGTATTTGACTCTTCCGATATCGTGCCAGAAGGCATGCTCCGGACCTGAGGAGGGGTAGTCAAGGCCGCTTGCCACCGAGTATACAGGTGCGGGATCACCATTTTCATCCTTGAGCATAATGCTGTTGAAGCCGTGCATTATTCCCTCTTCGCCGTATTGCAGGCTTGCAGCATGGTCTCCCAGTGCCGGGCCTCTTCCCAGAGGCTCAACTCCGTATATTTCAACAGGGTCATTGATAAAGCCAGAGAAGAAGCCTGCCGCATTTGAGCCTCCGCCCACGCATGCAGTTATCACATCAGGCAGCTCGCCGGTCATCTCGAGAAACTGCTCTCTTGCCTCTATTCCCACAACACTCTGGAAATCCCTTACCATCATGGGGAAGGGGTGGGGGCCGAGAACAGAGCCTATGCAGTATATGCAGTCTTTATATTCACGGCTGTATGCCTCGAAGGCTGCATCAACGGCTTCCTTGAGAGTTGCCAGGCCATCTGTTACTTCAACAACATTTGCACCGAGAATCTTCATGCGGGCAACATTGGGTGCCTGCTTTTTAATGTCTACAGCGCCCATATATATGTCGCACTCAAGGCCGAAATAAGCGGCTGCGGTTGCAAGAGCCACACCGTGCTGACCTGCGCCTGTTTCCGCAATGACCTTTTTCTTGCCCATATAGGTTGCAAGGAGTGCCTCACCCATGCAGTGGTTCAGCTTATGGGCGCCTGAGTGGTTCAGATCCTCGCGCTTTGCATAAAGCTGAACATCACCCAGGGAATTGGAAAGACGCTCCAGATGGGAAATCGGAGTGGGCCGCCCCTGAAATTCCTTGCGTATGCGGCGCAGCTCCGCAACAAATTTGCGGGATTTGCAGATGGTGAAATACGCCTCGGTAATCTCAGCCATTGCTGCCTTTAAATCGTCGGATATATAAACTCCGCCGTATTTTCCAAAATATCCGTTGTCATCAGGATATTTCTTTAAATAGTTTGTGAAATCAAAACCGTTGTAAATCATTGATACCTCCAAAAAATTCCCGCCGGACGGTCAGCCCGACGGGAGAAAACACTGACAATAGCAGAAGGATAATAACATCAGCCGGCTGAAAAGTCAACCGGGACTGTTATCACATTCCATAATCTGCTCTGCGGATGAGCTCCAGCTGGAGCTCCTTGTTCAGCGTTGTGAAGTATGCGTTGTATCCCGAGATACGCACCATGAGATCTCTGTATGCGTCAGGATTTGCCATTGCGGCGCGCATTGTGTCGCTCGATACAACGTTGAACTGCATCTGCATTCCGCCGAGATCGGAGTATGCCTTTGCATAGGAGCAGAGATGGTCAACTGTCTGCTCGTGGGTGTCTTTCGGTGAGGGGTTCACCTTTACGTTAAACGCTATGTTGTTGTTCATGCTTGTGGGGTCGAGACGGGTTACATCCTTAATGTTGTCCAGCAGGCTCTTTGAAGCATTTGCTTCCGGAGTGAGACCGGGAGTGAAGGGGAGACCTGCAAGACGGCCTGAGGGAAGAGCTCCTGCCAGAGTTCCGAATGCCACGTGGTTGGACATTGACCAGAAACCTGTTGTATAGTGGCCGCCTCTGTAGTTGAGATGGCTCCAGAAGCAGTCCTTCATGAACTTGGTGACTCTGTTTGCCATTTCAACGGCTTCTGTGCTGTTGCTGCCGAAACGGGGTACCTCGGTGAGGATACGGCTGCGCATGATGTCGTAGCCCTCGTAGTTTGCCTTGGAGGCATCCACAATTTCACGGAGTGTGTATACGCCCTTGTCGTAAACAAGCGTCTTGATTGCCATCAGGGAGTCTACTATATCTGCAAGGCCGATGCATGCAGTTCCGGAGGAATTGTATTTTGCGCCGCCCTTTGTGCAGTCGACACCCTTTTCAATGCAGTTATCTATCATGGCTGACATCATGGGAGTGGGTCTTATGACAGCATGGGCTTCGCCCAGATAGTTGTTGTATTCACATGCAAGGTCTGCAAGATACGCAAGCTGAGTGGTGAAGGCATTGAAGAAATCATCAAAGGTTTTGAAATCCTCTGCTTCGCCGGTTTCGGGGCCGAGATGCCACCTCATAAGGGGATGATATCCGTTGAACATTGCCATTTCAAGCGCTGCTACCATGTTGAACATCATGCAGTTCGTATGCCCAAGATGCTTGCCGGAAATCGTCGGTTCCACGCAGCCCGTGGCAGACCAGTCGTTCATATCTCTCAAATCATAGTTGTGATCAACAAGAGATGCCATAACGACCTTGTCGTTGTGGATGGAGGGAGTTGAGGTTGTGTTTACATTGACCTCGCAGAGCCTCTTGAGATATGTCATGCTGTTTTTCTCTGCATTGAATCTTGCGTTCACGTTAGGATCACGCATACCGAGAATTTCCGTCACCTTCAGGAAGACATACGTCATATCGTTGACAGCATCCTCGCCCTCAGGTGTGATTCCTCCGAGAGTAATCGCCTGGTCTGAGGAGCTGCCGCCGAAGAGATAGTTTCCTATATCAGGGGTCAGGGGGAGGTGATCCTGGCAGTTTATGTAGAAGCAGCCAAGAAGCTCAATGACGTGGTATATATATGCGTCTTTTTCTTCTTTGGTTTTCAGCTTTGCAAAATCGTTTTCAAAGTAGGGCTGGAGCCACTGGTCCATACGCCCAAGAGAGAAGCCTGCGTTTGTGCTTTCCATATGCACGCCCACCCAGTGAATCCAGATTGCATTCACCGCCTGGTCGATGTTTTCTGCAGGGAATTCAGGAGAATGCTTCACGGAATCTGCAATGAGCTGCAGCTCTGCCTTGCGCTTCGGGTCTTTTTCGGCATCGGCTTCCTTCTGCGCCTGCTCTGCAAGATGGCGAGCATATGCAAGAAGACCCTCATAGCAGTCTATCATTGCATTGAGCTCGTTCTTCTTTGATTCGGGTGCGTCGGCATCTCTTTCAAGCTCTTCCTTTATTTCTGCGATAATTCCCGTGATGCCCTTCTTCAGAAGCTTCGGGTAGTCCAGAATGGTGTGGGAAAGAGCAACATTTTTCCACATGAATATTGCCGCCCAGCGTTCATCCAGCTGCTGGCATATAGGCTCGTGGTATTTTGCACGAACCCATTCTCTGAAGTTGCGCTTTGCCCAGTAGGGGAATATGTCGCTGTTTATCTTTTTTATCTCCTCCTCGGAGAGCGGACCGTATGCGTTGAGAAGCCTGTCCTGCACGGTGAGAAGCTCGCCCCAGAAAATAATGCCTATGGCATCGGGATAAATGGGAACACCGATTTCCTTCGTGGTTGTTGTGCCGGCAATCAGATTGTCTTTGCGGATTATGGGCTTGCGGTTTTCCATGAGATAGCGGTATGCCTTGCCCTGGCGAACCTCGGGTATCCAGTGTGTGCCGTCGTATTTCAGCTCGAAGCCGTTTGCGCGGAAGAAGTCCGTCAGCAATGCAGCGCGCTCAGTGCAGACCTGAGGCGTGCCGGTGTGGTGGACATCGAGATATTTTCTCAGTCTGGGGAAATCCTCTATTGCATATGTTGAAAGATACGGGTCCTCCGTCAGGCACTTAACGCCTGCGTCAACCTCTGTGCATTTGATGAATTCCTTGCGGGGGCGCTCTGCCGCGGGTGCAGGAGCGTCTGACATGGTTTTGCCAAACTCCTCGCGCTCCACCTTCTGAGCTCGCATCTGCTTTATCTGCTTGTCTTTCATCATAACTGAGAGCAGCAGATTGAAAAATTCAAGGTAAGCCATGCTTCCGTGGCTTGACATCTTGTTTTTCAGCATGAGATTCAGAATTTCATTGGGAGGCAGTGAGGTGAGCTGGGCAAGAACGCTTGTGTCTTGGAGAGTCAGCAGTGTGTCTACACCCTCAATGCTGCTTTTAACGGTTGCCTTTCCGTCTCTGAAGTGAATGCTCTGCTTAACGCTGCCGTCTTCCGTTGTGAGTCCTATGCCGAAGTTCATCCACCCGTCTACTGTGCGGAGATATTCCTTCATGCTTCTGACGTTTGTGAACATCACAGCCATGGCCTTCAGGACTGTGTTAGTCAGGGTATTGGCTATTGCGCCGGTGGTTTTACTGTTCATCAGATCCTCCTAACATTGAATATTTCTTGATATAAAAATTGATTTTGCATGTTCAAGCTGCTCCTTCGACTGCCATCCGTTCACATCGGAAAGAGCATCGTCGAGCTCAAGACCCAGTTTGAAATTTTTGGAATACCAGGTGGGATTATATGGGAGCAGATCGGTTTTTTCCACACCGACAGACTGCATGTAATCGGCTATGGCAGTCAGATTTTCGTCTGTATCTGTTATTCCGGGAATCAGAGGAACACGGGGCATTATGCTGTATCCGTATTTTTCCCGGTCTCTATACATATGGGCAAAGTTTTCGAGTATTATATCGTTATATACACCGCAGTATTTTTTGTGCTGCTCACGGTCGTATAGCTTTATGTCGCAATATATGTCGCTCAGATAGGGGAGAAGATGCTCTTCAACACGGCTGTAGTCGAAAAATCCGCAGGTCTCCACAAGCACCCTTATTCCGCTCTCCTTCAGCTTTTTCGCCAGCTCTCCAACCCATTCCGTGCACAGCGTAGCCTCTCCGCCTGAGAGAGTGACGCCTCCGCCGGAAACGTCATAAAAGGGCTTGTCTGAGGTAAGCTTTTTTAATATTTCGCCCATATCAGGCTCGCTGCCCACTCTCGTCAGCGCCTTGGCAGGGCATTTTTCAACGCACTTAAAGCAGAGAGTGCACCTGCTTCTGCTGATGTAGTATTGATTTTCTGTGCTCAGCGCTCCCGCAGGGCACACCTCAAGGCAGGTTCTGCAGCCGATGCACAGCTCAGGGTCGTATGAAAGCTCGGCGGGAATTCTTTTGCTTTCAGGGTTGTGGCACCATATGCAGCTTAAGGGGCAACCCTTAAAGAAAACGACAGAACGAATTCCGGGCCCGTCGTCGAGGGAGTTGCCTTTAATTTCAAGAAGAAGGGGTGTATTCATTTAAAACTCCAAGCAAAATATTGCCATTATTATAACAGAATGAATAATTTAAGCAAGGAATATTTGTCTTTACTAAATCAATAAAAATATTATAATACAGTTATGGTGAAATTATGAAGACGGAGAAGTAATTTTATGGAAATTAAGCAGAGAATAGAGGAACTTATACGCCGGCTCAACGAAGCCTCAGACGCATATTACGGCGGGCGGGACGAGATTATGTCCAACTTCGAGTGGGACCGGGAGTTTGATGAGCTCAAGCGCCTGGAGGAGGAGAGCGGCTATATTCTGCCCGTCAGCCCCACACAGACCGTCAGCGATTCCCAGGATGAAAGCATCGGCGGGCAGAAGGAGGCTCATGTGTTTCCTGCCCTCTCCCTGGCTAAAACAAAGAAAATAGCCGAGCTGCAGAAGTGGGCTGAGGACAAGCCGGTATGGCTCAGCTGGAAGCTGGACGGGCTCACCCTTGTTCTCACCTATGACAACGGAAGCCTTACGAAAATTCTCACCAGAGGCAACGGCACGGTAGGAACAAACATAACATATATGAAGGATGTTATAAGAGGTTTTCCGAAGAAAATAGACTATAAAGGGCATGTGGTGGTCAGAGGCGAGGCAACGATTTCCTATGACGATTTCGAGGCAATAAACGATGCGCTGGGAGAAAACGAAGAAAAGTACGCAAATCCCCGAAATCTGGCTTCAGGAACACTTGCCCTTGATGCAAAAAATCTTGATGTTGTGAAGGAGAGGAAGCTCACCTTCAACGCCTTCACACTTGTTCATATAGATGATGATATAATCTCCTGGGGAGAAAGAATGGACCGGCTTGAAAAGTGGGGCTTCACCGTCGTTGAAAGAGAGCTGACGGACGGGGAAAAGCTTCCCGAGGCAGTGAGAAAATGGACGGAGAAGGTGGAATGTGGGAAAATGAACATCCCGGTAGACGGGCTTGTCATCACTTATGACGACACGGCTTATGCTTCCACCGGCAGCGTAACAGGCCACCATGCCACCCGCGGAGGGCTTGCCTTCAAGTGGCAGGATGTTTCCGCCGCTTCAATGCTTGACCATATCGAATGGTCCTGTGCTGCATCGACTATTACTCCGGTCGCGGTTTTCGCGCCTGTTCAGCTTGAGGGAACAACCGTTTCCCGAGCCTCGCTGTGCAATATAAGCGAGCTCGAAAGGCTTGGAATGGGAGCAAACGGGCAGACGGAGCTTGAAATAATAAAGGCGAACAAAATTATTCCCAAGGTTGTTGCCGTGACGAAAAAAGAAGGCAGCTATGAGGTTCCTTCGGAGTGCCCGGTGTGCAGAGCAAAAACAGAAATTTATCTCAGTCCCGGCGGCACAAAAACTCTCAAATGCACAAATGAAAGCTGCCCGGCAAAAAATCTGAAGAAATTCACAAGATTTGTCAGCAAGGAAGGTCTTGAAATAGACGGGCTTTCAATAGAAACACTCAGAGATTTTATAAACAGAAAATTCATAAGCAGCTTTGCGGATATTTTCCGCCTTGAACGCTATGCAGACAAAATTAAAAGCATGGAGGGCTACGGAGAAAAATCCTGGGCAAATCTTATGACTGCCATAGAAAAAAGCCGCAGCGCACAGCCTGCAAAGCTCATAACTGCCCTGTGCATTCCCCTTATCGGTTCAGACGCGGCAAAGAAAATTATAAAAGCAGTCGGCTGGAAGGGCTTTCTGGAAAGAATGGAGTCAGGAGAGGGCTTTGAGGATGTGGACGGAATAGGTAGCGAGAAGTCGGGAGCCATTCTCAACTGGTATAGCAACGATGAAAACCGCAGAGTTCTCTCAGAGCTTATTGAAATTATCAGCATAAACGATGTGCCTCCGGAGCAGAGCAATGCAGGCGGCTGCGCCGGGCTTTCCTTCGTTATCACGGGGGATGTGCACACCTTTAAGAACAGAGACGAGTTCAAGGCGTATGTGGAGTCTCAGGGCGGGAGTGTAAAGGGTAGTGTTTCTGCAAAAACCGATTTTCTCGTGAATAACGATGCCCTTTCAACCAGCAGCAAGAACATGAAGGCAAAGGAACTGAATATCCCTATAATAACCGAGGATGAGTTTATAGCGCGCTTCGGCAGATAACAGTTGAGGGCACAGAAATTTGGAAACAAACGCTGATAAAAACATAAAAATTGCCGAGGAGCTTGCCCGGAGAGCTGCCGGACAGGGAGGCAGGGCATATTACGTGGGAGGCTATGTGCGAGACAGGCTTCTCAACATAGAAAACAAAGACATAGATATCGAGATTCACGGCATAGAGTACGAAAGGCTCACAGAAATACTTGATGCTCTCGGAGGGCACAGGGAAATGGGCTCCGCCTTCGGCATTTCCGGAATAAAGGGCTATGATATAGACATAGCCATGCCCAGAAAGGAAAAAGCCACCGGCAGAGGGCATAAGGATTTCAAAATATTTGTGGATCCCTTTATCGGCGCCGAAAAAGCGGCGCTGCGCCGAGACTTCACTATGAATGCCCTTATGCAGGATGTTCTGACCGGGGAGATACTCGATTTTTTTGGCGGCTGCGAAGACATAAAAAAAGGAAGGATTCGCCATGTTAACGACGAATCCTTCGCTGAAGACCCCTTAAGAGTCCTGCGGGGAGCCCAGTTTGCAGCCCGCTTCAATATGAGCATTGCCACTGAAACTGTGGAGCTTTGCAGCAGAATGGATTTGAGCACCCTTTCAAGGGAGCGGGTTTACGCCGAGCTTGAAAAGGCTCTTCTGAAGGCAGAAAAACCGTCTGTGTTTTTCGAGGTGCTGAGAGAAATGAATCAGCTTTCCTGCTGGTTTCCTGAAATTGAAGCTCTGGCTTCGGTTCCGCAAAACCCTGCATTTCACCCGGAAGGCAATGTGTGGTGCCACACCATGTCTGTTCTGGACTATGCAGCCCGGTTCCTGCCGGAAGCAAAGCAGAAAGCACCATTCATGCTCTCTGCGCTTTGCCACGATATAGGAAAGCTTATCACAACAGAGGTCGTCAACGGGGAAATCCACGCATACCGCCATGAAACGCTGGGGATTGAGCTTGTGGAGGCGTTTGTCCGCAGGCTGTCTAATGAAAATAATCTCCTCAAATACGTCCGCAATATGACGGAGCTTCACATGCGCCCGAATATGCTTGTTTATCAGCACTCCTCCGATAAAACCTTCATGCGCCTGTTTGACGAGGCTGTTGAACCGGAGGATCTCATTCTCCTGGTGAAGGCGGATGTTTTCGGCTCATCCTTTCAGGGTGACTACACCCCGGTTGAGAACATATTAAGACAAAAGCTCTCTGAATACAGAGAGCTCATGAAAAAACCATATGTTCAGGGGGCAGACCTTATAAAGGCAGGGCTCGTGCCGGGGCCGAAGTTCAGGGACGCGCTTGACTATGCCCACAAGCTGCGCCTTGCAGGTGTTGAAAAAAGCATCGCGCTGAGGCAGACTCTGGGAATGGCAAACTCCGCCGCACCTGAATAGGTGCAGGCTTATCCCAGATTTCCGGTGGCATACATTGCCGCTGAGAGCGCCACCACAGGCGCGGTCTCGCATCTGAGTATTCTCTCGCCCATGGAGCATATATGGAACTTCAGAACCTTTGCCAGGTCTGCTTCAAACTGTGCAAAGCCGCCCTCGGGGCCTGTTATTATGGCAATGGATTCTGCAGCCTTCCCTGCCTCCAGCACCTCGCTGAGAGTTTCCCGGTCGTCTCCTGTTTCATACATGAAGAGCTTGAGAGACTTCTGATTTGCTTCGTTCAGAGCATCGGCATATTCACCGAGCCACTTAACCTTCGGAATAATGCCTCTTCCTGACTGCTTGGCAGCCTCTTCGGAAATACGCTGCCAGCGCTCCAGCTTCTTATCCAGCTTTTCGTCGCCATCGATTTTGGCAACGCATCTGTCTGACTTGAAGAAGCAGATTTCGTATGCGCCGGCCTCCACGCTTTTCTGGATAATATAATCAGTTTTGTCGCTCCCCTTGGGGAGACCGCATATGACGGAAACCTTCACATCAGGCTCGCTTTTGCAGGGCGTTACCTCGATGACCTCGGCTTCCACCTCTTCCTTCGTGGATTTCACGAGACGGCACTTATAGTCATTTCCTTCGGTATCACAAAGAATAACATCGTCTCCGGGACGAAGACGGAGAACATGAACATGCTCCGCATCGCGCCCCTTCATAATGGCACGACCTCCGAAAATACTGGTTCCCGCTATAAAAAATCTGGGCATATCCTATTTCCTCCATATGTTTCAATAAAAAATTTCCTTTTAGTAATTAAACCACACTTTTAATCTGTTTGCAACTGCGATAAAATGTATTATAATAAGAAAAAACGAAGAGGGGTAAATCATATGCCGACTACATGGACCCGCAGTCCCGAGGAATTTCATAAAATATACATTGCTAACACAGATGCTTTTTATAAGGTCGCCGGTTCAGGCTATGCGAAGGACCTGGATGAATTCATGACCAAGTGCGCACTGTCACTGTGGAGCAGGGCAGGGAAGATAAGCCAGCAGCATGTTGACCTTGCAAACGAGATATATTCCCGAAATCAGGAAAAGCCCAGCTGGATGCTCTGGAGCCTCACAAGCTCAGTGTGTGAAAGCGAAATGTTCCTCCCGCCGATTTTCTTCTGGACTCTTGCGGAAAACGATGAAAAGCAGGGCACTGAATATTCCCGAGCACTTTCAAGAGTGATAGTGAATGTCCTCCTGTATTGCGCCGCAGTTGACGATGACGTGACGATTTCAGAGGCTGAATATATAACCGAATGCCAGGATAAGCTGTCTGCCATATGCGACTCAACCGGCGTGAAGAAGACCAAGGAGGGGCTCAATCCCATGGATTTCGTAACCTCCTCAGAGCCCTCCTTTGTTGAAAAGCACAAGGAGCAAACCGCAAATTCCACAGGAAGCGGCGAACAGAAGGCAGAAGAAGAGCAGTCCTCCCAGGCTGAAGAGGAAAAGCCGGATTTCGATGAGCTTATGGCTCAGCTGGAGGATCTGGTGGGTCTCGAGGACGTTAAGAAAGACATAAAAAACCTTATGAATCTCGTCAAGGTCCGCAAGCTTCGGGAGGAAAACGATCTTCCGGTTGCGGCAATGTCCCTCCACATGGTGTTTATGGGCAATCCCGGCTCCGGCAAGACGACGGTCGCCCGCATAATGGGCGGTCTCTATGCGGCAATCGGCGTTCTCAGCAAGGGTCAGCTCATAGAGGTGGACCGTTCCGGGCTTGTGGCAGGCTATGTGGGGCAGACGGCTCTGAAAACCCAGGAGGTAATAAAATCCGCTCTGGGAGGAGTGCTGTTCATTGACGAGGCATATGCGCTTTCAGGCGGCGGCGAGCAGGACTTCGGCAAGGAAGCAATTGAAACCCTTCTAAAGGCGATGGAGGACCACAGAGATGATTTAATCGTCATCGTAGCCGGATATACAGGCCCGATGAACGAATTTCTGGAGTCCAACCCCGGTCTCAAATCCCGCTTTAATAAGTTTTTCGATTTCCCCGACTACAACGGAGAAGAGCTCTACAAGATTTTCCTCACCCAGCTGAAGAAAAACAGCTATCAGCTTAACAAGCGGGCTGTTAAGGTTGCAAAGGATATCTTCAATGAAATGTATGAAAACAGAGGAGAGAACTTTGCAAACGGCAGAGACGTGCGCAATTTCTTTGAAAACACAGTTATCCGCCAGGCAAACCGCCTTGCGAAGCTGGAAAATCCCACAAAGGATGAGCTTATCACCATAACTGTTGCAGACCTTAGAGAGGATTAATAAAAATGCAGGGCACCGCTATGGCGCCCTGCTGTGTATTATTTAAATTTCAGCCGCGGCTTATAGAACTCAAAAATAACAGAATCCTTACCTTTTTCGTTCCGCGGCTCATGGGATGTCCATGCAACCTTCATGGCGCCGAGAGCATATGCAAGGCGGACGGGGACGGGCTGCTCACCGATTTTGTATGCAATAAATTGGGGCCTGCATAGGAAATTGCCCAGAGTGCGGCTTAAGCCATATCTCATTGCAATCGGCAGGGTTTTCTCATAGTCCTCAGCCGGCATAGCAAGCTGGCCTCTCAGCAGCTCCCTTCCATGGAGGCGGAACCATGCCACAATAAGTGTATCAAAGCTTTCTATGCATATGTCTCCGGAATAGCTTTTGATAAACGCATATGTCTTAGTGCACAGCTCCCGTCTGCGTTTAGTTGTTTTCAGCTCGCAGATTATGGGGCCTCTGCCGTTTATCGTTTCAAGAACATCGGAAAAAAGCGGGATAGTCTGTTCTGTTCCGCACAGATGCATTTCCCTCAGCTCACTCCAGGTTTTGTCTTCAACCTTGCCGTGAATTCCACAAACTCTGTCTAACGTATCGTCGTGGAAGACGACCACATACCCGTCCTTCGAAAGCTGAACGTCAAGCTCGATTCCGTATCCCGCCTCTGCGGCAAGGCGGAAAGCCTCGATTGAATTTTCAGGAACGGCTTTATCCCTTGAATGCAGCCCCCTGTGGGCAAAATTTTTCCCGTAAAACGGAGCTTTCAGCTTCTTGGAGGCTCTTCCCGGCGCAGCAAGATACAGGGGCAGCGCCGCAGCGGCAGCACAGAGGCACAAATATTTTTTGTTTATCTTTTTCATCAGAACACCTTCTTTGAAATTTATTCTACCACCAAGGAGAGAAAAATGAAAGCGGCAGTTTTTTCAGACACACATTCCAACACAGCCCTTATGCTTGAGGCAGTGGGCAGATGCCTGCCGGATGTTATAATTCATCTCGGCGACTATTCAAGAGACACAGCCTGCCTGAAAGAAAATTACCCGGATATTCCCCTGTATAATGTTCGCGGCAACTGCGATATATACTCAGATGCGCCGGATTACGACATCGTGCCGCTGGGGCCGGTGAAGGCGTTCATAACCCACGGCCATCTATACAATGTGGACTGGGGCAGGTATGATTCTCTGGCGTATGCCGCAATGGAGCAGGAAGCAAAAATTGCCATGTTCGGCCATACCCATCAGGCAACCTATGAGGAGCTGGGCGGCATAAAGCTCCTAAACCCGGGAACGGCAGGGAAGGGGAGAACTCTCACCTATGCTGTCGTTGAGGTTTTCGATAACGGCGGAATTGCCTGCGAAATAAGAGACCTTTAAAAATAAATGTTGTGCTCAGCGTGCTTATTTGGTAAAATATATGGAAGTAAGATACATAGAATAACAGAGAAAGGGGCAATCACATGAAAAATTACGACAGCAGATACACAGATATACTCCGTGACGAGCTGCTCGTTGCCATGGGCTGCACAGAGCCTATAGCAATAGCATACGCAGCCGCATATGCCAGGCAGGTGCTTGAAAAGATGCCCGAAAGGATGGAAGTCCACTGTTCAGGAAATCTTATCAAGAATGCAAAAGCCGTGACTGTGCCGGGGACCGGCGGGCTGCGTGGAATAGCAGTTGCGGCAATAGCAGGGGCAGTAAGCGGCAGGGCAGACCTGAAGCTCGAGGTTATCAGTGTGCTGACTGATTCAGACCGAGAGGAAATCAACAGACTTCTTGAAAAGAATATCGTCAGTGTCGAGCATCTTCCGTCAGAGCACACGCTGCATGTTGTTATAGACGCATATTCAGGCGAAGACAATGTTTCCGTTGAAATAATAGATACCCACACAGGAATCGGAAATGTTATCAAAAACGGCAAATATCTCAAATTCAGGGCGGATGACATCGAAACAGCCGATGAAGAGCACGTTGTTCTCACAATAGAAAAGATATATGAATATGCAAAC
>R15__coassemble_1106_pt1 | contig 15100 bp, 11 predicted proteins | sample R15__metabat2_low_PE_034 | metagenome-assembled genome bin R15 | reverse complement strand
TGAAAAATTTGGCAAACTGTTCTGTTGAAAAGCTTCCATCGGGCATTATAACTGCGTTCCGACTCTGCTCTCAGCATATTTTCTGAAATTTCCGTCAGCATCGCTGTTTCGGAGTTTTCTGCATCCGTCTTGGTAAAATGAATAATATCCACCAGCGAAGGCGCAATTATCATTGCCGAAAGCATCAGTGCAAGAACCGGAAGTATAATCAGCACAGCCTTTTCATTCTTTTCATCAAAAAGCACATGCAGAACATTTTTAATTAATTCCTTAAGCTTATTCATGGTCAAATAATAATATATTTACTGAATTATGTCAACACTTCAGAGTTTTAAAATTGCAGTATAATATCATCCTATAAGCCTGTAAATTTCTGTCCTGCATTTTTTTGGCTTTACAGGTTTACATCAAACATTTAAATTGGTATAATAGCTTTCTATGGGTAATTATGAAAACACAAAAACTGAATATGAAAATGCCTTTGTTGAAGAGAGAAAAAAGCATATAGAAATGCAGTTCATGCATCTCAACGAAATGCAGCGGCAGGCGGTCCTGGCAACAGAAGGGCCGCTTCTTATCCTTGCGGGGGCAGGAAGCGGGAAAACTACTGTGCTGATAAATAGAATATATAATATTCTCAAATTCGGCTGCGGTTCCGACTCTGATGAAATTCCTTATTATGCAAGCGAGGATTCAGCAGATATTATAAGCCGGGGCGGCGATGAGGCAGACAGACTGTGCGCTCTTCATCCCGCTCAGCCATGGCAGATTCTCGCTATAACCTTCACCAACAAGGCAGCCGGAGAGCTTAAGACCAGGCTGGGAAATATGCTGGGAGAGAGTGCAGACGATATATGGGCGTGCACATTCCACTCCGCATGCGTCCGCATTCTCAGAAGAGATGCAGACAGGCTGGGCTACTCCAAATCCTTCACCATCTACGACACGTCAGACACTAACTCTCTTCTCCGCCAGATCATAAAGGAGCTTGATCTTGACGAGAAGTTCTATGCTCCGAAAGCCGTTGCCGGGGAGATTTCCAGAGCAAAGGATGCGCTAATCGACCCTCCAAAATATATTAAGCAGGCATCCTTCAAGGCTGATCTCTATCACAAAAAGGTGGGAGAAATATACGCAAGATACATGGAAAGTCTTAAAAAGTCAGATGCCATGGATTTCGACGACCTTATTTTCAACACCGTAAAGCTTCTTGACTCATATAGCGAAGTGCGCGAATACTGGCAGAACCGCTTCAGATATATCCTTGTTGATGAATACCAGGATACGAACAATCTCCAGTATTATCTTGTATCACTTCTGACAAATGATGAAAATAATATATGCGTCGTCGGAGACGACGATCAGAGTATATACAAGTTCCGTGGCGCAACAATAGAAAATATTCTGAACTTCGAGTCAAATTTCGAAGACTGCAGAACAATCCGCCTTGAACAGAACTACCGATCTACCGGTCATATTCTTGAAGCGGCAAATGCCGTGATTTCCCACAATCTCGGAAGAAAAGGCAAAACTCTGTGGACTGCGAAGAACGCAGGAGACCCGGTTGAGCTCTTTGTGGCAGACAGCGAGCGTGACGAGGCGCAGTATATAGTTTCCAAAATTCTCAGAGGCTACGGCAGCGGCGGCAAATGGAGAGACTACGCCGTGCTATACAGAATGAACGCCCAGTCCAACAGCATTGAATATGCCCTGAAAAGCCACAATATACCATACAGAATCGTTGGCGGAACCCGCTTCTTCGACCGTGCAGAGGTTAAGGATATTCTGGCATATATGTGCGTTGTCCTTGCTCCGAACGATAATCTGCGCCTTCAGCGGATTATAAATGTCCCCGCAAGAGGCATAGGCTTAAAAAGCGTGGAAACAGCTCTGGAGATAGGAAACGATAACGACCTTTCTCTTTTTGATGTTATATCCCACGCCCAAAGCTATGAACAGCTGACAAGACCGGCAGCGAGAATGAAGGAATTTGCCAACATGATAGGTGAGCTTCAGTCCTTTGCTGCCTGCAACAGCCCCGCAGACCTTTTCGATGAGCTGATTGAAAAGACCGGATATATCCGCATGCTCCAGGAAAAGAAAACAAAGGAGGATGAGGCGCGAATAGAAAACGTCATGGAGCTGAAGTCCACTATGCTGACATATATGAATGAAAGCGGAGACTCAACTCTCGAAGGATATCTTGCCAATGTGGCGTTATACACCGATCTTGATAATTACGACAACGATTCAGATGCTGTAACCTTAATGACAATGCACGCCTCAAAGGGTCTTGAATTCCCATATGTGTTCATTGCAGGCATGGAAGAAACAATATTCCCCAGCTCCAGAGCAATAGGAGAAGCAGATGAACTGGAGGAGGAACGGAGACTTTGCTATGTTGCGGTAACGAGAGCAATGAAGAACCTTTATCTTGTAGCTGCAAGGCAGAGACTTCTTTTCGGCAGAACAAACTGCAACAGAGTTTCCCGCTTTGTGGATGAAATACCTGACGAACACATAAAAAAGAACATACCGAAGGGCTTTGCATATAAAGACCCTGCAACCGCATATTTCCCCGGCGGCTCCCGCTATTCCGGTGCATACGAGCCGGATAATGTGCCCCAATACGACACGCTTCCCGGAAAATCATATTCTTATTCAAAGCCGAAGCAGAAAATCACTCCGGCCCCGGCTGCAAAGCAGGAAAAACCTATGCTTCAGCTTGAGCTTGGAGACAACGTCCGCCATAAGGCATTCGGAATCGGTGTGGTAGTAAAAATGATGCCTATGGGCGGAGATTATCTTATAGAAATAAATTTTGAAACTCAGGGCAGCAAAAAGCTTATGCTGAAGGCAGCCTCATTATTCCTGGAGAAAGTATAAAATTATATGGAAATCAGCAGAAAACAGGGAATTCTCGGGCGGCTTGCCCTTATTCTTCTCGCCCTTATATGGGGCTTTGCATTCATAGTTATGAAAAATACGCTGGACAGCATAGGTCAGTTCCAGCTTCTTGCAATGAGATTTTTTATTGCGTCCCTTTCCATGGCGCTTATTACCGGTAAAAAGCTGTTCACTATGGGCAAAGAGGCATTTATCGGCGCAATTATAATAGGCATAGCCACAGGGCTTGCTTATGCAGTTCAGAACACAGGTCTTAAATACACAACACCGGGGAAAAACGCTTTCCTCACGGCATTCTACTGTGTACTCACACCCTTTATATGCTGGCTTATGTATAAACGCAGACCGCAAACTCGGAATATAATTGCTGCATTTATCTGCATTACGGGCATGGGCTTTGTTTCTCTCGGCAGCGGAGACCTTTCGCTGGGCAGGGGAGATGTGCTTTCAATATGCGGCGGTGTTTTCTTTGCAGTCCAGATAGTAATTATGGAATACTATGCGGGAAAGGCATCTATTTTTGCCATAACAACCGTCCAGTTCCTGTTCGCCTCGCTGACAAATATTGTGCTCCTGCTTTTTTCGGGAAACGGCTTTGACCCTGTGCCCTCAGAGGCTTGGACAGGAATTTTATATCTTGCGCTATTCAGCTCAGCCATAGGCAACGCGCTGCAGCTTTACGGGCAGAAATACACACCCTCAGCTCCCGCTGCGGTTATAATGTCTCTCGAGGCGGTTTTCGCAGCCATGTTCTCAATAATTTTCGGCATGGAATCGCTGACCCCTGCAGTTGCTGCAGGCTTTGTCCTGATTTTCAGCTCCATACTTATAAACGAAGTTAAGGCAGATAAAACCTCCTCTGATGATAAAGATTTAAATACAGAAACGGAAATTGCAGATTGAAATGAACGAGGATATTGAACAGAAAAAATTTATAAAAATGACCACAGAGCCCGTCAGAAAGCTTATCGGTGAGCTGGCGGTTCCCACAATGATTTCAATGCTGGTAACTGCGCTATACAATATTGCTGATACCTTCTTTGTGGGTAAGGTGGGAACGGAAGCCACTGCCGGAGTGGGGCTTATTCTGCCGATTATGGCTATTATTCAGGCGTTCGGATTCTTTTTCGGGCAGGGCTCAGGAAACTACATATCCAGATCCTTGGGCGCAAGAGAAATCGAAAAGTCTGAAAAAATGGCTGCCACCGGGGCTTTCAGCTCCATCTTCTTCGGAACGCTTATTTTAGTGTTTGGCTTCATGTTCAAAGACGGAGTCCTGTACTTTCTCGGTGCAAAGCCAGGTCTTCTTTCCGATAAAACAATAACGTATGCAGGGGACTATCTCAAGTTTATTCTATGCGGTGCCCCCTTCATGTGCCTTTCCTGCGTTCTAAATAATCAGCTGAGATTTCAGGGAAATGCAGTGTTTTCAATGATCGGTCTGGTCTCCGGCGCTGTAATCAATTGCGGACTTGACCCACTTTTCATTTTCGCCTTTGGAATGGAGGTTAAGGGTGCGGCTCTTGCAACCTTCATAAGCCAGGTTATAAGCACCACAATTCTTTATATCGGCACCATAAGAAGCGATAATCTCAAGATTAAAATCAAAAATTTCACCCCCAGCGGTTATTATTTCAAAAATATTGCAATCGGCGGTGCGCCATCTCTTTTCAGGCAGGGGCTTTCAAGCCTTGCGGGTCTGAGCTTGAACATGGCTGCAGGCGCGGCAGTTGCAGCGGAGCAGGCAGATGCCTCCATTGCTGCTTTTTCTATAGTAAGCAAGATAATGCTGTTTACACTATCTGCCCTTCTTGGCTTCGGCCAGGGCTTCCAGCCGGTGTGCGGCTTCAACTACGGAGCAGAAAAATACGGCAGAGTTAAGGAAGGCTATGTGTTCTGCATAAAGATTGCGGCAGCTGTGCTTATATTAATGTCAGCGCTTGAATTCATATTCGCAGAAGGGATTATCAGCATATTCAGAGATGATACCAACGTCATTTCCATCGGAACGACTGCTCTCAGATGCCAGTGCTGCACCATGCTTCTTTCATCTGTCGTTGTCATGACGAACATGCTCTATCAGAATATAGGCAGAGTATATGGCGCTGTCGCTCTTGCGGTTGCAAGGCAGGGGCTTTTCTTCATTCCCTTTGTACTCATACTCCCAAAGCTTCTTGAAAATCACATTTGGGGGGTTTATCTTGCACAGCCCTTTGCTGACGTTTGTTCATTTATCCTGGCTGTTATTCTCGGGATAAAAATGTATCGCGAGCTGGGTAAAAAAGAGAAAAAACTATAGCGTTACAGCGGATTATAGTGTATAATTAAATGTCAATTTGTATTATTTGGAGTAGATATGGCAGGAATTAACGAGGAAATAAAAAGAAGAAGGACCTTCGCAATAATATCACACCCGGACGCGGGCAAAACAACACTGACTGAAAAGCTCCTGCTTTACGGTGGAGCAATCCAGACGGCTGGCTCCGTAAAGGGAAAGGCAAGCTCAAAGCACGCGGTCTCAGACTGGATGGAGCTTGAAAAGCAGAGAGGAATATCAATAACCTCCTCAGTGCTCCAGTTTGAGTACGGCGGATTCTGTGTGAATATTCTCGACACACCCGGCCACCAGGACTTTTCAGAGGATACATACCGCACCCTTATGGCAGCAGACCAGGCAGTTATGGTAATAGATGCGGCAAAGGGCATTGAGCCCCAGACGAGAAAGCTGTTCAGAGTATGCGCAATGCGTAATATTCCCATATTCACCTTCATCAATAAGCTTGACAGAGAGGCCAGAAGCCCCTATGAGCTTATGGAGCAGCTGGAAAATGAATTCGGAATCGGCACATATCCCATGAACTGGCCCATAGGCTGCGGAAGAGATTTCAAAGGTGTATACGACAGAGAAAGCAAAACCGTTCAGGCATTCACAGAAGCCCACTCAGGCTCCAGCAGAATCCACGCCACTGAAATCCCGGTTTCTGATGAATCAGCAATCGAGGAATATATCGGCAAAAAGCTCAAAGCCACTCTTGAAGACGATATAGAGCTTCTTGACGGAGCAGGCTATGAGTTTGACTACGATCAGGTCAAATGCGGAAAGCTGAGCCCCGTGTTCTTCGGCTCTGCGCTTAATAACTTCGGTGTTGAGCAGTTTCTCGAAAGCTTCCTTAAGCTGACAAGCTCCCCACTTCCACGTCTTGCGGGAGATGATTATATCGATCCTTTTGATACCGGGTTTTCAGCCTTTGTTTTCAAAATTCAGGCTAATATGAACAAAGCCCACAGAGACAGAATAGCCTTCATGCGTATCTGCTCCGGAAAATTCGAAAGAGACAGAGAATACTACCACGTCCAGGGGGATAAGGTGCTGCGCCTTGCACAGCCACAGCAGCTGATGGCATCAGACAGGGCAATAATCGACGAAGCATATGCCGGAGATATCATAGGCGTTTTCGATCCGGGTATGTTCTCCATCGGTGATACCATATGCGAAAAGGGCTCCCGCATTAAATTCGAAGGAATTCCCACCTTCGCCCCTGAACATTTTGCAGGCGTTGAGCGCATAGACACAATGAAGCGCAAGCAGTTTGAAAAGGGAATGGAGCAGATAGCTCAAGAAGGCGCTATCCAGATGTTCCATGACCCCCACACCGGATATGAAGAGGTTATAGTGGGTGTTGTGGGTGTGCTTCAGTTCGAGGTTCTTGAATATCGGCTCAAAACGGAATATGGTGTTGAAATCCGCAGAAGAGACCTGCCCTTCGAGTGCATACGCTGGATAGAAAGCTCAGAGACAGACATAAATTCACTTAATCTCACAAGCGACACACGCCACGTTCAGGATTTCAGAGGCAATGACCTGCTTCTGTTCACTTCGGAATGGTGCATAACATGGGCACTTCAAAAAAATCCCGGGCTGAAGCTCAGGGAATTCAACAGGGAGGACGGCAATGGCTGACATAAGAATTTCAGTGGACGCATTCAAAAATAAAACCTTCGAAAACCTTTCAAAGAGCTTTGCGGACAAATCCTCTGCTATAGACACAGGAAGCGGCTGCGCGGCAGTTGGTGCAATAGCCTGCTCACTGCTTTCAAGAGCTGCCGCAATGTGCACTCCTGAGGAAGCTGACGCGGAAAAGCTTGAATATATAGCCAGAAATGCCGAAAACCTAAGAAATTACATGGTTTTCCTTCTGGATGAAGACACAAAGTGCAGAGCACCTCTTGCAAGAGCTCTCAGCGAGGGCGGGCAGTTCGAGATAGACGCATGCATGCAGTCTGCTTGCGCTATAACATCAGAAATAATAACCATGATGCAGCAGCTTCTTATTCTTGCACGGGACCTGAAGTGCATCTGTCCTGATGAGGTTAAGCACTATGTTATTGAGGCATCAGAGCTTGCCTTCGCATCAGCGAAGGCGGGAATATCCTGGATTCTCAACAGAATTGCAATTGCATCAGACGAGACCTATCTCTATGTGACAAGGCGCGAAAACCAGGTTTATCTGCAGGAATGCACCGATATATACGAGGAAATAATCAATGGATGACGATATCACAATAAAAGAGAACATATCAAAGCTGAAGGAATGGATAGCGGAATCTGAAAATATAGTTTTTTTCGGTGGAGCAGGAGTTTCCACTGAAAGCGGAATTCCCGACTTCCGTTCTGTAGACGGGCTTTATAACCAGAAATGGAGCTATCCTCCTGAAACTATCCTTTCACACTCCTTCTTCGAGGCAAATCCCGCCGAGTACTACAGATTCCACAGGGAGAAGCTTGTAATAGAGGGTGTAAAGCCCAATGTAACCCACCTGCGCCTTGCTGAGCTTGAGCAGGAGGGAAAGCTGAAGGCTGTTGTGACTCAGAATATAGACGGTCTCCATCAGGCTGCAGGCAGCAAAAATGTTCTTGAGCTCCACGGCAGCATTTTAAGAGCATACTGCTCAAAATGCGGAAAACCTGCCTCTGCAGACCTTATAAACTACGGAACAGACCTTCCACGCTGTGAATGCGGCGGGGTGCTCCGCCCTGATATAGTTCTTTACGAGGAGCCTCTTGACGAGAGCATAATGCGTAAATCAATAAATGCCATAAGAAATGCAGATATAATGATTGTGGGAGGGACAAGCCTCAATGTCTATCCCGCCGCAGGCCTTATAAACTACTACCGGGGCAGCAAGCTTGTTCTCATAAACCGCAGCGAAACACCATACGACAGCTATGCTGACCTGACAATCCACACGAACCTGGGCAAAGTGTTCAGTGCAATCTGAGGAGCAGCAGATGGGAAAGCTTATAGTTTTAGAGGGGATTGACGGAAGTGGAAAATCCTCCCAGTTCAGAAGAATCTGCAGCCGCCTCAACGCAGAGGGAAAGGAATATTACCACACTGTTTTCCCCCGATACGACCGCGAAAGCTCAGCTCTCATAAGAATGTATCTCGGCGGCTATTTCGGAACAGACCCAACCGTCGTTAATGCATATACTGCATCCACTTTCTTTGCGGTAGACCGCTTTGCATCATACAGAGACGATTGGGGTAAAATATACGAGTCCGGAGGTCTTATCCTTTCAGACCGATACACCACCTCAAACATTGTGCATCAGGGCGCAAAGCTTAGTGATGAGGAGCTTCCCGGCTTCTTTTCCTGGCTTGCAGATCTTGAGTTCGGCAAAATGAAGCTGCCGAAGCCGGACTGTGTTATCTATCTAGACAGCACACTGGAGCTTTCACTCTCTCGCATGAGCAGGCGTCAGGATGAAACAGGCACCAGTGCAGACATACACGAGAAGGATGTTGAATATCTCTCACGCTGCCTCCGCACCGCAGACATAGCCTGTGACTACTTCGGCTGGCACAGAATTGCCTGGGGAAGGAACGGTATCGAAAGAGATATTGATGAAAAGGCAGAGGAAATATATGAAATCATCTCTTCAAAAACAACCTGATAACCTGCCGGAAAAGGAAACGGAGAATGCCGAAATAAGCAGAAGAGCATCCAGAAAAAACGGCTGTCTCGGCGGATTTATGTATTTTATGTTCATAATCTGCCTGAGTATAGCTCTCGCTTTTTTCCTTTGGATGATATGCACTGACATGCTGTCTCTTAACAAGAAAAGCTTCGAGACAACTGTCAGCCTTCCGACCTCCGCTTTCACCTCTGAAAACGTGGAAACCTTCGATGAAAACGGAAAAGCGAGCGGAACTGAAACCGTGACTCACGTTGATGTGAACTATCTTTCCGGCGAGCTTAAAAATGCGGGGCTCATAGAATATGAATGGCTTTTCAAGCTGTTCTGCCGCGTCTCCAATGCAGCCACCAAGGTAGACCCGGGTGAATACGAGCTTAAATCCTCATATGACTACAGGTCACTTATCCAGAATATGCGGGCAGGCGTCGGCGGCATGCAGACTGTTGATATCATGATCCCCGAGGGCTACACAATGAACGAGATATTCCTGAAATTCGACGAAAACGGAGTGGCTACCTACGATGATCTGGTTAAGGCTGCAGAGGAATCAAACTTCAAATACTCCTTCCTGGAGGGAATGGATGCTCTGGGAGCTGCGCGCCTTGAAGGCTATCTCTTCCCGGATACATATCAGTTCTATGTCAACATGGAGCCGTCATCCGCAATAAACAAGCTTCTTAGCACCTTTTACTCAAAATATTCATCAGACATGCTGGCTCAAACGGAGAGCATGGGAGTTACCGTCAAAGATATAGTAACAATAGCCTCCATGATAGAGAAGGAAGCTCTCTATGATGAAGACCGGTTCCTCGTTTCCTCCGTCATATACAACCGATTAACAGCCGGAATGAGTCTCGGTATCGATTCAACCATACTTTATTTGCATCAGGACCACGAGGGTGAGCCCACAGCTGCAATGCTGGAGGAGGATTCACCATATAACACAAGACTCTATACAGGGCTTCCGCCCACACCCATATGTAACCCGGGTCTTGCCTCCATATATGCAGCATTAAATCCCGCTCAGACCGGATACTACTATTTCTATTCAGATCTCGACACAGGCAAAATGAGTTATTTCTCAAGCTATGAGGAATTCCTTGCCTATGTGGCGGCAAATCCCAACGGAGGCTGACAATGAACGAAATTAAACCTGAGCTCCTCTCACCTGCGGGAGACATGGAACGGCTCATAATGGCAGTTCAATACGGAGCCGATGCCGTCTATCTGGCTGGCAGGGAATTCGGAATGCGAGCGGCAGCAGCTAACTTCAGCAACGATGACCTGCAGAAGGCTGTTGATTATGCCCATAGTCACGGCGTTAAAATATATGTAACCTGCAACACTCTCCCCCACGAGGAAGAGCTTTCAAGGCTTCCGGAGTATCTTGAATTTCTTGATGCTTCCTCGGTTGATGCATTGATAATTGCGGATCTTGGTGTTTTCCGCCTTGCCAAGCGGTATGCGCCGAAGGCTGCAAAGCATGTCAGCACCCAGCTGGGTGTTGTGAACAGTGAAACCGCAAATTTCCTCTTCGACCTGGGAGCAGACACTGTTGTCCTGGCAAGGGAATGCAGCATGGAGGATATAAGAAAAATCCGCGCCAATACAGACGGCAAATTAAAGCTGGAAGCTTTCGTCCATGGTGCAATGTGCGTTTCCTTCTCAGGCAGATGTCTACTTTCAAACTACCTCACCGGCAGAGATTCAAACAGAGGTCAGTGCGCTCAGCCCTGCCGCTGGAAGTATCATCTCATGGAGGAGTCAAGACCGGGAGAGTACTTTGATATAACAGAGGATAAGGGAACCTTTATTCTCAATTCCAACGATATGCGGATGATTGACCATATCCCTGAGCTTCTGGATGCGGGGATTTCCTCCCTTAAAATCGAGGGCAGAATGAAAAGCGCATACTACACGGCAGTTGTGACCAATGCATATAGGCATGCCGTGGATGCAGCGCTGAAAGGGGAGGCGCTTGACCCTGTGTGGATTGAAGAAACCGAAAAGGTAAGCCACCGGCCATACAGCACCGGCTTTTATTTCGGCTATCCCGGTCAGCACTACGGCACCTCATCATACACGCAATCTGCTGATATCGTGGCTGCGGTGGACGAATGCGGCGAAAATCTCGATGCCGTTCTCACCCAGCGAAACAAATTCTTTAAGGGAGACTCTCTTGAGCTTCTTATTCCCGGTGAAAAGTCGATTCCCTTCACAGCAGAGCATATATTTGATATAAACGGCGTTGAAATTAACGACACGCCAAGAGCAATGATGAAATTTAAAATGCATTTGCCCGTGCCAGCCCCTGAGTATTCCATTGTGCGCAAATGCAGAACGGAGGACACAAAATGAAAAAATACGGTGTAAACGAGCTGAGAGAGATGTTTCTCAGATTCTTTGAAAGCAAGGAGCATATGCGCCTTCCAAGCTTTTCTCTAATACCTCAGAACGATAACTCCCTGCTTCTTATAAATTCAGGTATGGCTCCCATGAAACCCTACTTCAAGGGAGAGCAGGAGCCTCCAAGGCACAGAATATGTACCTGCCAGAAATGCATAAGAACAGGCGATATAGAAAACATAGGAAAAACTGCCCGCCACGGCACATATTTTGAAATGCTGGGCAACTTCAGCTTCGGCGATTACTTCAAGCATGAGGCTATAGCATGGAGCTGGGAATTCCTCACATCCCCGGAATGGGTCGGTCTTGATGCGGACAGGCTTTATCCCTCTGTATACGTGGACGACGATGAGGCGTGGAATATCTGGAATCAGGAGATTGGAATTCCTCCCGAGAGGATATTCAGATTCGGCAAGGAAGATAATTTCTGGGAACACGGGGCAGGACCATGCGGTCCCTGCAGCGAGATATACTACGACCGGGGCGAAAAATACGGCTGTGGAAAGCCCGGGTGCACAGTGGGCTGCGACTGCGATCGTTATATGGAGGTATGGAACAACGTATTCTCCCAGTTTGATAACGACGGTCATAATAACTACACTGAGCTTGTTCAGAAGAACATAGACACGGGAATGGGCCTTGAACGGCTTGCGGTTGTGAGCCAGGATGTGCCATCGCTCTTCGATGTAGACACAGTTATGAACATAACAAATAAGGTCTCAGAGATAACCGGAGCCCACTACGAAACCAGCGATAAAATAGATGTATCTCTCCGTGTCATAACAGACCTTATCCGTTCCGGAGTCTTTATGATATGCGATGGAATTCTTCCCTCCAACGAAGGAAGAGGATATGTTCTCAGAAGACTTCTCCGCCGTGCGGCACGCCACGGAAAGCTCCTTGGTGTCAACCGCCCCTTCCTTTATGAGGTTGTAGACACGGTTGTTCATGAAAATGAGTGCCAGTACCCTGAGCTCAGGGAAAAGGAAGCATATATTGTAAACGTCATAAAATCAGAAGAAGAGAACTTTGCCCGCACCATAGATGCCGGAATGAACATTTTCTCCGAGCTGCTCAAAGAGCATAAATCAAGGGGCGAAACAATGTTCAGCGGAAGCGATGCCTTCAAGCTCTACGACACATACGGTTTCCCTCTTGATCTGACAATCGAAATGTGCGAAGACGAGGGCATGACGGTGGACTCCGATGGCTTCAGAGCTTTGATGGAGGAGCAGAGAGTCAGAGCAAGAGAGGCGAGAAAGGCTCTGGGTGATCTGGGCTGGGCAGGCGAGGAGTTTGGCAAGGAAATTCCGGATACCATCTTCACCGGCTACGACAGCAACTCTTCAGAATGCCGCATTCTTGCAATTCTCAAGGATGGCAGCCCTGCAGATGTTATTTCAGAGGGTGAAGAGGGAATTATAGTTCTCGATAGAACTGTTCTCTATGCAGAAATGGGCGGTCAGCAGGCAGACAGAGGAACAATCACCTGCCCGGGCGGCGTATTTGAGATTTCCGATGTGCGAAAGAACAAGGGCGGAAAATACATGCATGTGGGAAAGGCTGTTTCAGGCGCATTAAGTATAGGAGCTGCAGGGCAGTGCGAATACGATGCTGAATACAGGCAGTCCCTTGCCCGTGCTCATTCCGCAACACACCTTCTCCAGCATGCACTCAGGCAGGTTCTCGGCGGCCATGTGCACCAGGCAGGCTCTCTCGTTGAGCAGGACGCGCTTCGCTTCGATTTCACCCATATGTCTGCCATGACAGCTGATGAAATAAGCGCAGTTGAAGCAATGGTGAATTTGATGGTTCTCGCATCATATCCTGTAACCACCGCTGAGATGAGTCTTGATGAGGCAAAGAAATCCGGAGCCACTGCGCTCTTCAGCGAAAAGTATTCAGACAAAGTGAGAGTCGTCACCATGGGTGCATCCTCAGAGCTCTGTGGCGGAACACATGCGGCATCAACCTCCGAAATAGGACTTTTCCATATCATATCCGAATCCTCCGTTGCATCTGGTGTGAGAAGAATTGAAGCCGTCACCGGAATGAAGACCCTTGAACTGCTGAACAACAGCCTTTCACTTATAGCCACCGCCTCAGCCGCTGCAAAATCAAAGCCGGCAGAGCTTGTGTCCCGCATTGAAGCCCAGATAGACGAAATAAAAGAGCTTAAGCGCGAAATAGAAAGCTATAAGGCAAAGGAGTCTGCAGGAAATGCTGATTCCTATCTCAAAGCTGCAGAGGATATCGGCGGAATTCATGTGCTTACTCAGAAGCTTGAAAATATGGACGCCAATGCGCTCCGTTCTCTCGGTGATGTGCTCAGAGACAAAGACAGCTCTGCTGTTGCCGTGCTCTCCTCCGTGACCGACGGAAAGCTTTCCTATCTGTGTGTCTGCGGAAAGGATGCAGTGGCAAGAGGAATAAAGGCTGGAGAGATAATTAAGGCTGTAACAGCCGTTGCCGGCGGAAAGGGCGGCGGAAAGCCGGACTCTGCAATGGGCGGCGGAAACGACATATCAAAGCTTGACGAATCTCTTCTCGAGGCTGCAAAATACGTTAAATCAAAAATATAAAACATATACAGGAGATTAATAAAAATGGAAGACTGTCTGTTCTGCAAAATTATTGCAGGGGAAATCCCCTCAACAAAGGTATATGAGGATGATTATGTGTATGCCTTCAGAGACATCAATCCTCAGGCACCCGTTCATGTCCTTGTTCTCCCGAAGGAGCATATCTGCTGCGCCGATAAAATCGACGAAAGCAATTCTGCGCTTGTGGGCAAGGTGTTCGAAGCAGTTGCTAAAATAGCAAAGGCTGAGGGACTTGAAAACGGATACAGAGTTATTAATAACTGCGGCGAAGATGGCGGGCAGACCGTTAAGCATCTTCACTTCCATCTCATAGGTGGAAAGAAACTTGGAGAGAATATAATCTGATATGCGAAAACTGGCAATCGGCTCAATTTCATTTACTGCCGCCGTCATTGCATCCTGCGGCATTATACGGAATATATGGGCTGATTTTGCCTTTTCTGCGGCACTTTTCTGCCTATTCGGGCTTTGCTGCATACTGGCATCAAACAACGCTAAAATCGCAAAAATCATCTGTTTTTCGGCGGCTGCAGCCTTTCTGTGGGCGGGAGTCTACTCACTGGGCACAGTTCAGCGGGCAAAGGCATGCTCAGGGGAAACACGGCGTGTAACTGCGGTGGTAACTGATTTTCCTGTTCAGCAGGAAAGCTATGCAAGAGCCACCGTGAGATTTGAATCAGGCGCACCCTCACTAAGAGCATATCTTTATGATAATTCCGAAGCCTCTGCTCTTGCAACTTTGGAGCCGGGGCAGGTGATTGCTCTTGATGCGTCTCTCAAGTCAGCAGACACCAGATACGGCGAAGATTATGACTATTATAATTCAGTGGGAATATATATCACTGCGAATACCCGATCGGAGATAGAGCTTCGTGAAAAAAGAAGCGGCTTTCTTTATTTTCCGAAGCTTATACGTCATTATATTTCATCTGCAATAGGAGAATTGTTTCCATCTGATGTTTCTCCCTTCGTCAAATCACTTCTTCTCGGTGATAAATCAGATTTCTACAGCGATATATCCCTGTCAACCGCAATGAGCAGAGCTGGTATTATGCATGTGGTTGCTGTTTCCGGCATGCATATTTCTTTCCTCATCGGCTTTCTCACACTTCTTTTCGGAAGCTCCCGGCGTACCTCTTTGGTTTACATAATTTTCATTTGGCTGTTTGTACTCATCACAGGTGCTTCCCCCTCAGCCCAGAGG
>R15__coassemble_995_pt1 | contig 16597 bp, 16 predicted proteins | sample R15__metabat2_low_PE_034 | metagenome-assembled genome bin R15 | reverse complement strand
TACTGCGGCAGCGCAATGCGAGCGGCAGCCGGCGGAGGCTAAAAGCCTTCTTTTGTGAATGCCTCCCAGGAACGGTGCATATAGGTTTCAAGCGCCAGAGGAAGGCCGATGTATTTTTCATCTCTGCCGTCTGAAAGAAATTCGCGGAGGTAGATATCTCTTCCGGTCGTCATGGCAACGGGGATTCCGCTTATATCAGAGGCTTCGCGGATAACATCATAGCCTGCCCGGAGATTATCTGCAGAAGACCAGTTGAGGAGATTTGCATTGTTCACAAATGCTGTGACGGGCAGACGGGCAAAGCTTTCCATCTCGTTTTTGAGCTTTATTATTTTCTCTGCACTTTCAGACATGGGCCTATAGATATTAACAATATCGTATACGTAGACGGTTCCTTCCGGCTGGGATGCAAAGTCGGAATGGTACCTGCCGAGAGACAGAGCACCCGCACTGTCTCCGCCAACATCGAAAACACAGAGATCCCAGTCATCCGCGAAGGCTGATGCCACTGCAGCAGACATGCTGGAGGGAGTAACACCTTTTCCGGCAAAGGTTGGAGAGACGAGATTGATGTTTTTCTGCTCCAGAAGCTCAAGCCTGTCGCTCATGCGGAAGTAATCGTTTACTTTGTCCAAATCAACAACAAGGACGCGTTTTCCCTCTTCAGCTGCGTGCACTGCAAGATTTACGGCAATTTCGGTTTTTCCCGACCCGTAATTGCCGATCATTACGATAAAATTTTTCATAATTACTGATTTTCTGTTCTTATGGCGCGAAGCTCTATCATCTGGCCGGCAATGGAGATTGCAATTTCAGCGGGAGTTTCCGCCTTTATGCTTAAACCGATTGGAGATGTAATCCGATCAAGCTGCGATTCCTCGATGCCAAATTCCTCAACAAGGCGCTGATATACACCCTTCTTTTTGTGCTTGCTGCCTATGACACCTATATAACAGGCAGGGGTCAGGAGAAGCTGCGCCTGGACGGTGGTATCAAAGGAGTGGCCTCTTGTCATGACGCAGCAGTAGTCTTCTTCGGTGATGCTTATATAGTCTGATATGTGCTCAAAATCGCAGAGAATGACTTTTTCAGCAGCAGGGAAGAGGGCTTCGGAGGCAAACTCAGGTCTGTCATCAAGGACGACACATCTGAAGCCGACGTGATTAAGAACCGGCACCAGCTCCTGGGCGACATGACCGCCGCCGAAAACATACACAATGCCCGATGAGCAAATCTGCTCTTCATACATGTCTCTGCCTTCCCATATCTGCCGGAGCGGATGGCGGGTGAGCTTTTCCTTGAGCCAGTCCGGAGCATCAATTCCATAGTATCCTGCGGATTTGGTATAGAGCCCGAGACGGCCATCGTCTGCTATGTCTGATATGAGCCACATATCTTCTCCAAGGGCAAAGAACTCCTCCGCCTTTTCACAGAGAGAAAGAATCTCTTCGTCGTTTGCAGGAATGTATTTGAAGAATACCTTGACTGCACCCCCGCATATCATTCCAAGATTCTGCACGTCCTCACGGGTGAGAGAAAAATCGTGTTCGCCGGATTTTTTCTCTTCAAGAACCTGGGCGGCAATCTGCTGGGAGCGGTATTCAACGGCTCCGCCGCCGATGGTGCCTGCAATGCGCCCATCCTTGCTTATGAGCATTCTGGAGCCGGCGCCTCTGGGGGTCGAGCCGGAGGAGGCAATGACTGTCACCATGACGATATCCTCACCGCTGCGGAGCTTATCGGCAAGAAGCTTTAACATGTTTCTCATAATATAACTTCCTTTCCACAAATGTTGTTTATTTTATCCTTTATGCGCAGCGCCTGCTGCATTCTTCGGGTGTGAATTTCGAGTCCTTCGGGGGTGCGGCACTTATCGCAGCTTATGGTATATCTCTCTTCAACGCTTACACGGGCTGTTTCTTTTATGTTTTTGTCTGCTATAAAAACAACAGAAGCCTCGTTTATATCCTCGTCTTCAAGCTCACCGTGCACTCTTACTATTTCTGCTACGTCGCCGAAGCCAAGCGCCTTCAGATACTCAGAGCCGGCATATTCATGACCTCTTTCAAGACGGGCTATATCGTGCATGAGAGAGGCGCTTTTTATGAGCTCGCGGTTAAATGAATATCTCTTCGCTTCAAGCTCGTCGCAGATTCTCAGAGCCTCCCGGGCAACAGCATCGCAGTGAAGCTTTATTTTATTGGGGATTCCGGAAACATCACGAAGTGCGAGACACGTCTCCTCCGTCAGCTCCGCTTTAGGGGTGTGGACAATATTATCTGTGTGGAATTCACCATCGTATGTTACTTCGCAGTATGAGCCGTATGGAATTCTGTATTTTCTGCACATTTCAGGGGACTCACCATTGCATTCGGCAAGGAGAGTGCCGATTACAGTGGCGTGAGAGACAACGGCTATGTCTCCGGAGGTTAACAGAAGAATAAGGCGGAGCGCATCCGTGAATCTTCTGTGGGCAGCAGACTTGGGTTCTTCGCCGGGAATATCGAAGCCGGTGTCTTCTCCGCGTTTTTCGTATATATCGGGCCACTGAGCCTTTATTTCGTCAAAACTGAGCCCGTCCCACTCACCGGCATCTGCCTCTTCAAGCCCATTGAATATGACATAATCATCGGAGATAAAGGCGGCAGTCTGGGAGGCTCTTGAAAGACTGCTGCAGAACACTCCGCTTAAATTTTTATTTTTAAGCTCCTGACCAAGGATATACCCCTGCATTTTTCCGATAGTGCCGAGGGGCTTATCGGTTCTGCCGAGACAGTATTTTTCGTTCAGAGGCACATCGGGCCTGCCGTGGCGGACAAGATAGATTTTTCGTTCAGAATTCATCCTTGAAATACTCCTCAAACATATCTCCCGCAAGCTTTCGCAGCGCAGCGGAATAATCATTGTATTTTTTTAGAAGGTCGGTACCGTATTCGGTGAGAAGACTCTGACCGCCATGGGGGCCGCCCTGGGTCCTGTCTATCAGAGGGCGGGAAAGCTGGGATTCGAGAGTCTTCAGCACATTCCATCCTGTTGAATAGGAAATCTGCATTCTGGCACAAGCGGTGCGCACAGAGCGGGTCTCATCTACAAGAGTGAGCAGCATTGCCATCTGCTCGTCGAAAAAAGGCTTTTCCTTTGATAGAGTTACACTGATTTCAGGGCGCACAAGCTGGCTGTTGTGATATTTGAGAAGCTCACGATAATCCTCCGGCGTATCTGCATCATGGAGAATTCCAGGGTCATTGACGGAAATTCGTTCTATTTTAGCTCCGCAGCCTTCAATGGCGCCCTTCAAACCTCTGTCTCCCGCGTGTTGGAAAATAGAGCTTATGTATTCAGATGATATCATTATGGGATGCCCGTCTTCACCATCACACACGGGAATTGCAAGCTTTGAATCAGACGCCATAAGTGCCTCTACAGTGGAGGCAGTGAAGAGCGGAATGTCTACGGGGGTGAAGAGAATACGGTCTACCTTATCCTGCAGATATTCAAAGCCTATCTTTGCAGAATCAAACATATGGGTTGTTTCATAGTTTTCGTTTCTGAGAAAAACTATTCCGTTTCCTGCAAGATGCCGCTCCAGGGTTATGGCATTGAAGCCGGTTACCATTGCTATTCTGTCTACCCCTGCCTGGCGGAAGTTTGCAACTATGCGCTGTGCAATGGATATGGAGCCGATATTCAGCATCGGCTTGAAATCACCCATGCGGGATGACATTCCCGCGGCAACAATCAGTGCACCTGTCTGCATTATACGCTAACACCTCAATCTGCGTTTCTTATCATTTTTCATATAATACACGATTTGCAAAAAAATATCAATCGTAATAGGACTGCATAAGAAAAAGTTTTCAGGTCAAAATTGGCATAAACAGCGTTAATGACTGAATTGGGACAAATTGCAGATTAAGCATACTCCGATTCTACGAGTTGTAAACATTTATAAGTTGCATGACAAAATATTATCGAGTATTATGGAGTGGTAAATGTGCGATTTGATGCGAAATGGCACGAACTTGAATATTCCGGAGAGAGGCAGAGGGCACAATGGAAAACGAAGAAGTGTTCGAAATAACAGCGAGTGAAGTTACCGTTGAGGTAAAGGATGCTGCAACAGGCAAAGTATACCGCCGCGAGCTTCCGATAGACTATTACGAAAATGCAAATTTCCTCAAGCTCTCGGGAGAAAATCTTGATGGAAGCACTTCTCAACTTGTGTTTTATTCAAGCCGCGGCATTGAGCGCGCCGGGGATTTAATCGGCAAAGGCGCCGATCATGATTCCTGCGGTTCGCACTGATAAATTTGTCAGCATTATTAATTCATAATCATAATGGAGGAAAAGCTTATGATTAAAAAGACCCTTAAGATTAATGGCGTTACCCGTAATCTGATCCTCGACCAGGATGAAACCCTGGCAACCGTTCTCCGTGAGCACCTTCTCCTCACCGGTTGTAAAATCGGCTGCGGTCAGGGCCACTGCGGTGCATGTAATGTCATCGTAAACGGCGAGATCAAAAAGGCATGTATCTGGAAGATGAGCAAGATTCCTGACAATGCAGAAATCACCACCATCGAGGGCGTAGGTACTCTCGAAGATATGCATCCTCTGCAGGTTGCATGGATGGCATACGGCTGCGCACAGTGCGGCTTCTGCACACCGGGCTTCATCATCTCCGCAAAGGTTCTCCTCGAGAAGAACCCCAACCCCACAAGAGAAGAAGTTCGCGACTGGTTCAACAAGCAGCAGAACCTCTGCCGTTGCACAGGCTACAAGCCCCTCATAGATGCAACAATGGCAGCAGCAGCTGTTCTCCGCGGCGAAATCAAGAAGGAAGACCTCGTCTTCAAACAGACAGAAGATTCCATTAAGGGAACAAAGTACATTCGTCCTTCTGCAGCACAGAAGGTCACAGGTACATGGGACTTCGGCGCTGATGACGCACTGAAGATGCCCGAGGGAACACTCCGCCTCGCTCTCACACAGGCAAAGGTTTCCCATGCAAACATTAAGAGCATCGATATCTCTGAAGCAGAGAAGATGCCCGGCGTATTCAAAGTAATCACAGCTGATGATATCATTGCAGTAGGCGGCACCAACCAGATCAATGGTCTGGTCATGCTCCCGAAGCACAACAAGACAGACGGATTTGAGCGTCCTGTACTCTGCAAGGATAAGATCTTCCAGTTCGGCGATGCAATCTGCATCGTAGCAGCAGACACAGTAGAGCATGCTCAGGCAGCAGCAGACGCAGTTAAGGTAGAAATCGAAGAGCTCCCCGCATACATGAACGCACTGGATGCAAAGGCAGAGGACGCTATCGAAATTCACCCGGGAATCCCCAATGTCTTCTATGAGACAAACTGCATTAAGGGACCTGACTTCGACTGGGATTCCGTTCCTGAGAATCAGATGGTCGATGTCGAGAGCTACTGCTCACGTCAGCCCCACCTCCACCTCGAGCCTGACTGCGGCTATGGCTACTATGATGAAGATGGAATGCTCACAATTCATTCCAAGTCCATCGGTATCCACCTGCATATGCCTATGATAGCAGCAGCTATCGGCGAGCCCACAATGGAGAAGCTCCGTCTCGTTCAGAACCATGCCGGCGGCACATTCGGATACAAGTTCTCACCGACGAACGAAGCTCTCATCGGCGCAGCTGTTAAGGTAACAGGACGTCCCTGCACACTGGTATTCAACCAGTTCCAGAACATCACATACACCGGCAAGCGTTCACCTGCATTCATGCATGTAAAGCTCGCTTGCGATGCAAACGGCAAGCTGCAGGCACTCTGGGGCGATAACTATGTCGACCATGGTCCTTACTCCGAGTTCGGCGATCTGCTCACAATGCGTCTCAGCCAGTTCACAGGCGCAGGCTATGGAATCAATTCTATCCGCAACAAGAGCCAGACCGTATTCACCAACCATGCATGGGGTTCCGCATTCCGTGCATACGGCTCACCTCAGTCCTTCATGGGCTCCGAAATCGCAATTGATATGCTGGCAGCAAAGATGGGCATCGACCCGTTCGAGATGCGCGCAATGAACTGCTACAAGGAATCCGAAGGCACAACAATACCCACAGGCTATCCTCCTGAGGTATACTGCGAAGAGGCACTGTTCGAGAAGGCACGTCCTATCTACGAAGAGGCAAAGAAGATTGCAGCAGAGAAGAATGCAGCTTCCGACGGAAAGATGAAGTACGGCGTTGGCGTTTCTCTGGGTGTTTACGGCTGCGGCCTTGATGGTGTTGATACCTCCAATGCATATGCAGAGCTCAACCCGGACGGCACAGTAACAATGTATGCAGCTTGGGAAGATCACGGCCAGGGCGCAGATATGGGTATTCTCGTATCCGCACATGAGACTCTCCGCCAGGCAGGCATTAAGCCCGAGCAGATTAAGCTCGTTATGAACGATACCAAGTACACACCTAACTCCGGCCCTGCAGGCGGCTCCCGTTCACAGGTTATGTCCGGTAATGCATGCCGTCTGGCAGCTGAAGCTCTGGTAGCAGAGATGAAGAAGGACGACGGAACATTCCGCACATACGACGAGATGGTAGCAGACGGCAAGAAGCTGAAGGTTGAAGGCAACTGGGCAACCACATTCTGCGCAGATCATCCGATCGATCAGGATACAGCTCAGGGCGATCCGTTCGCAACCTACATGTACACAATATTTATACCTTCCGTCGAAGTCAACACAGAGACCGGCAAGGTGCATGTATACAGATTCGATGTCGTAGCAGACGTTGGAACAATTATGAACAGACTGCTTGTTGAAGGCAACTTCTACGGCGGACTTATGCAGGGCGTTGGCTTGGCTCTCACCGAGGACTTCGATGATCTGAGCAAGGAAACCACTCTGAAGGCATGCGGCATTCCTTACCCGAATGACTGCCCGGATGATATCAACCTCTACTTCAACGAGACATATCGTCCTTCCGGACCTTACGGTGCAGCAGGCTGCGGCGAAGCTCCTCTGGATGCTCCTCACCCGGCAATTCTGAATGCTATCTACGCCGCAACAGGCGCACGCATCACAAAGATTCCTGCACGTCCTGACAAGGTTCTTGCAGCTCTCAAGGCACTTGAGAAATAATTTTCAATTAAGTAAAACTATGCTATAATGGAGGGGCTCTATGAGCCCCTCTGTTTCATAAAATTATTAACTGCCTCACAAGGAGGTTGACATAATGTCACATTATATTCCTGAACGCGGTTCAACACATGTTTATCACATCAGCAAAATATCTAAGGAAGAGATAGACGAGGTGACGGCTCTTTGCACCTACGAAAATCCTCCATATTGCGCTGCGGCATGCCCGCTTAAGCTGGATACCAAGTCAATGCTGAAGGCAGCTGGAGACGGAGATTTCAAAAAAGCCCTGCAGATATATGAAAAGGCAACACCTTTTCCTCGTATACTATCATGTGGCTGCGAGGCACCTTGCGAAGAAAAGTGCAGGCTTTGCGAGGTAGGAGACGGCCTCGCGGTCAGAGAAATTGAGCACGCCATTGCAAATTATGCAGAAGGAACAAAGTCAAGCGGTGTGTTTCGCATGAAAAAGAAGAAGAGCGTGGCGATATTCGGCTCGGGGCTCTTCTGCCTGTTCCTTGCAGGAGAAATTGAAAAGAAAATGTACCCCCTCACAGTTTTCTGCGAGGAGGCTGATATAGATTCATACATTCGCAACGGCACGGAATTTGTGCCGGAGGATGAGATTGAAGCTGAGCTTAAAAAACTGAAGACACTTGATATTCAGTTCGAGTTCGGCTGCAGCATCACACCTGAGTTCTTTGGCGAAAAGAAAAAAGAATTTGACGTTGTATGTGCATCGGAAATTGTGGCGAAGCGGTGCTATCCCGATGCTGTGTGCAATGAAAGACTTATGGTCTATGAAGCTGAAAAGCTTGTTATGGGCAGCGGAGAGGGCGTGCTTAACACTGCATTCGGAGCAAAGAAGGCAGCGCTTTCGGTAGACAGATTTGCCCAGAATCTCGATCCGAACAACACCAGGGGAGAAGAGGGAGCAACACAATCAAAGCTGTATACCGATTTATCAGAGGCTGAGAAGCTCAGAAGAACCGCAATGGCCGGGAAGCATTACACCAAGGAAGAGGCAATCGAGGAGGCAAAGCGCTGCATTCAGTGCCACTGCGAGGAATGCTTCAAGGGGTGCCCGTTCCTGGTTCATTTTAAAAAGCATCCTGGGCTTTTGGGCAGGGAAATATACAACAACACCCAGATTATAATGGGAGACCACCAGCTGAATAAGGTTCTCAATGTGTGTTCACTGTGCGGCCAGTGCACTGTGACGTGCCCCAATGGTTTCGATATGGCAAAAATCTGCAAAAATGCAAGAATGAACATGGTGTCGACAGACAAAATGTCTCTGGCTGTTCATGAATTTGCGCTGCAGGATATGCTTTTTTCTAACGATGAGGCGTTCCTTTCAAGACCACAACCCGGCTTTGAAAAATGCAGATATGTGTTTTTCCCGGGCTGCCAGGCAACAGCAATTGCACCTGAAACAGTCAAGGCTGCATATGAGGATCTGTGCGCCCGCCTTAACGGGGGTGTCGCCATTATGCTCGGATGCTGCGGCGCAATATGCGACTGGGCAGGCAGGTATGAGATGTATGACGAGACAAAGGCGCTCCTGAATTCAGAGCTTGAAAAGCTTGGAAATCCTATTATTATTGCGGGCTGCCCCACATGCGCAAAGGAGTTGAAGGGGCACGAAAAGGTAGCAGTCAGAGGTATTTGGGATATACTCAATGAAATCGGGCTTCCGGAGTGCGCAAAAGGGCTTGAAAAGCCTGCAGCAGTGCATGATTCCTGCGGTGCCCGTGGAGATGCCGATACTCAGAACGCAATACGGACCATTGCTGAAAAGCTGGGGATGGAAATCATAGAAACAGAATATTCCGGAGATAAATCTCTCTGCTGCGGGTATGGAGGACTTGCTGCATATACCAACAGAGAGGTTGCAAAGGAAATGACAGACAAGTGCCTGGCAGATTCAGATGCGCCGTTTGTATCCTACTGCATGGCATGCAGAGACAGATTCGCACGGGAAGGAAGAGAATCACGGCACATACTTGAGCTCGTTTATGGAACCGATGCCGGAGCACCGCCGGACATCAGCGAAAAGAGATTCAACAGGCTCACTCTGAAGCAGGAGCTTCTAAAAAATATATGGGGTGAAGAAACAGTGAATAAAAATCTCGGCTTTGATATTGAATATACTGAAGAAGCAAGAAAAATGATGGATGACCGCATGATTCTCACTTCAGATGTCGAAAATGTGATGCTGTCTCTGAGAGAAACAGGAGAAGCAATATTCGATTCAGAGTGCGGTCTGTGCGTAACCAGATGCAGAGACGGCAACGTAACATTCTGGGTTATGTATGAGGAAAAAGAAAACGGATATGTCATCCACAAGGCATATAGCCACAGAATGACTGTTGATATAAGGGAGGGCTGATTATGGCATCAGACAAGACGTATTATACCATAGACCCTGAGGGAAAGCTTGAATGCATGAAATGCCATGTTAAGCTGGTGAAGGGAAAGGCAAAATTCAGATATCTTGAAAACGGTTTCCCCGTGGAGCTGCCGGTCTGCCCGCAGTGCGGCTTCATATATGTTCCGGAGTCGCTTGCAGTGGGAAAGGTTCTCTCTGTTGAAAAATCTCTTGAAGACAAATGACCAGACATCCCGGAGGAAAAGAAAACACACTTAAGCTTTTTGCAGCGGCAGGACTTTCTGAAGAAAGCTATGTTCTGGACATGGGAGCGGGAGACGGAGAGTCGGGCTGCTCTGTCTGCATTGATTTGAACCCCGGAAGCAGAAGCGTCATCCGGGGGGACTTTTTGAATCTTCCATTTGAAGACGAAACCTTCGATGGGGTGCTGTCTGAGTGCAGCTTTTTCATAAGCGGCGATTATAAGAAGGCTGTTTCAGAGGCTTACCGCGTTCTGAAGCCGGGTGGAAAGCTTATGCTGGGAGATGTGTTCTTCAGCGAACCGGAGCTTCCGGGGTTCAGAATAGAATATATTGAAGATATCACATCGCAATGGAGAGAATACTATATAGAGGCTCTGTGGCGGGATGAAATATGCTGCGAATTTGAGCACATCCCCCACGGGCATCCGAAATATTATCTGATTGCCGCGGAAAAGGAGAAATAAAATGGATTTAATGGACAGAATTCTTGATTTGAGCAGATATGGATATTTCTGCTCGCAGATTTTAGGAATACTTCTTATGGAGACAATCGGCGAGGAAAATCCTGAGCTTATAAAGGCGCTGGGAGGTCTTAACGGCGGAGTAGGTTATTCTCAGGGCTGCTGCGGCTGCATGACAGGAGGCTGTTGCATCATTTCGTATTTCACCGGAAAGGGAGCGGATACGGGGCTTGAACACCCGGAGCACAAGCAGGCGCTTGGAGAATTTACCGAGTGGTTCAAGGAAGAGATGATGGTGGAATACGGCGGAACCGACTGCACAGATATCACAAAGGGCAACCCTGCAAAGCGGCTCGAGGAGTGCCCTGCTATTATAGCCTCAACATACCAGAAATGCATGGAAATTTTAGGCGAAAGAGGACTAATATAAATGGTTTTCGGGAGAACGAAAAGCGTATGCCCGGTGTGCCTAAAGACTTTGGATGCTGAAAAGCTCACAGGGGCAGACGGAAATATCTATATGGAAAAGAAATGCCCGGAGCACGGGAAATTTTCCACCCTCATATGGGAGGGAGATCTTAAAAGCTATCTGCAATGGAGCATGGAAAACAGCGCAGTGGATCCGCCTGTGAACGGAAAGAGGCCGGATAAGGGATGCCCTAACGACTGCGGACTGTGCACAGAGCATATGCGGAAGGGCTGCTGCATGCTCCTTGAACTGACGAACAGGTGCAATCTGCGCTGCCCTGTTTGCTTTGCAGCGGCGGGAGAAAAGGAACCAAAGGATTTGACGATTGCTGAAATAGAGCAGCAGTATGATTATCTTATGGCGCACGGCGGCCCCTTCAATATTCAGCTTTCCGGCGGAGAACCGACAGTGAGAGACGACCTGCCTGAAATAATAAAGCTCGGCAGAGAAAAGGGATTCACATTTTTTCAGCTTAACACTAACGGAATTCGCCTTGCCGATGAACCGGGATATGCGGCTGAATTGAAAGCTGCGGGGCTTAACACAGTGTTCCTTCAGTTCGACGGGCTTACCGATGATGTATATGAAACTCTCAGAGGAAGAGCGCTTCTTGACGAAAAACTCAAAGCAATAGAAAACAGTGCTTCGGCGGGGCTTGGAGTTGTGCTGGTGCCGGTTATTGCTCCCGGTGTTAACGACAATCAGGTAGGAGATATTCTTAAATTCGCATTGAGCAAGCAGCCGGGCGTGAGAGGAGTGCACTTCCAGCCAATAAGCTATTTTGGGCGCTGCGGTCAAGACAGACCTGCAAACCCAATTACCATCCCCAAAATCCTGCGGCTTATAGAAGAGCAGACGGATGGAATGATGAACGCATCAGACTATGCAGGAGGCGGAGCGGAAAATCCATACTGCTCCTTCCATGCAAGCTACAGGCAGAAAGAAAACGGCGAGCTGAAGCTTCTTCCAAAGCAGTCAGGCTCATGTTGCTGCTGCACAACCAGCGATGATTCAAGAGAGCATGTGGCATCACAGTGGGCAGGTTCCTGCGAGCTTCCGGAGAATGCCGACGGATTTGATGAGTTCCTTAAGGAAGTCAGAGATACGACCTTTGCCGTTTCAGGTATGATATTCCAGGATGCATATAATCTGGATATTGAAAGACTGAAGCGCTGCTATATATGTGAGGTTGATTCCGATTACGGTATGGTGCCCTTCTGCGCATATAATCTCACAGACACAAGCGGAAAATATCTATATAGAAAATGAACTTCACAACCGATATTACGGGATACAAACCAAGGGTCTCGCAAAGTGAAATTGCGAAGATAATCACTGCAGAGACATCCGGCACCACCGGAACAGAAAAACGAGTATACTATACCGAAGAGGACCTGGAGCGGACAGTTGAGATTTTTGCTCAGGGCATCGCGGAAATGCATCCGGTAAAAACACTCGTGACGTTTCCTGATACCGGAAAATACAGCCTGGGCGAGAGGATATCAGAAGCTCTTCACCGGCTTGGCGCCGAATGCATCAATCCGGGGATAGGTTGGAGTTACCATAAACTTGTTGACATAATTTTAAGAGAGGGAGCGGAAAGCTTTATAGGCTTTCCGCAGACTCTTCTTGCACTCCAGAGACTTACAGCCGGTGCGGTCAAAACGGGGCTTATATCCGGGGATTACTGCATTAATGCAGATTATATGTGCCCTGTATTTCCACATTATGGCAGCAGAGAGACCTGCCTTGCGGGGGCAATAAGCTGCAGCTGCCGAAGAGGAATGCACATGAGAAGCGACATTGATGTGGAAATAATAGATTCCGTCGGGAATCTGCTGCGGTCGGGGGAATATGGCGAGCTTGTTATAACAACTCATCTTAAGGCAATGCCCCTTGAGCGCTACCGCACGGGAGATTATACGAGGATAATTCCGGGCACATGCCGGTGCGGAAATCCTGATATAAGAATTGATGCGGTGCATCGCGAGAGCAGAATGGAGGCGCTGGACGATGAAATGTTTTCAGACCCGGAGCTTATCGACTGGGAAGGGTTTATGGAGAATGGGGAACTTAAGATAAGAAGGCTGTATAAAAAAGATATCACCCCGGATACGCTGCCGTTTTACAGCGCAAAAAGGGTGATAAGATGAAAATATGTGGCGTAATATTATCTGTTTAATGACTTCACAATCGGGAGAAGCTGCTCATAAAGCTCATCCCGGTTGTTTTCGTCTATCATATAGAGATCAACATTCGGATGATTGCGGACTCGGTTGAGAAAATCAACATTGGGATGGGTTGATTTTGCGGTCGCTATGACGGGAATATCCCCGTCCAGAATTTCCAGAACGCGGGAGCAGAAAGCTTTCGCGTCAGCTTCCATAAATCCCAGTTCATCCATGACTATTATTCCGTCGCTTTTCACTTCGTTGAGATACTGAACCCCGAGAGTCTCGAATATATTCAGATTAACCTTTCTGTGGACGGCATCGCAATCAGCAAGGTGATTTTCTTCTGAGATGATGCGGTCCTTATCGTTTGCGCGGAACATATATATTTCATGAAATCCATCTTCACGTTTGACCATAGATTTTGTAATTACTCCATAGACGGGAAGATTTATCTCTGCAAGAAGACGCTCCACAAGGGTGGATTTTCCTACCTGGCGCCTGCCGCATATAAGAATGTGCTTCATTTCTTTCTCCTTTTGCTTTTGCATACTAAAGCTCTGCAGGAAGACATACCCGCATTCTGTCGTTTTCAAGACTGCTTATTTTAACATTAAGGCCGTAGAGCCGGGATATGATATCCTCACGGATTACATTATCAGGTGTGCCGGAGGCGAGAATGCTGCCGTTTTTAAGGGCAACTATACGGTCTGAATAGAGATATGAATGCTCAGGATTGTGAGTCGTCTGGATGATGGTGTATCCTTCATTGGCAAGGGCGCGGGACTGCCTGAGCACAAGCATCTGATTTCCAAAGTCAAGACTTGCTGTGGGCTCGTCCAGCATTAAAATTCTGGCGTTCTGAGCAAGAGCCCTTGCTATGATGACAAGCTGCCGCTCGCCTCCGCTGAGATGATGGAAGCAGCGGTTTCTCATGGAGGAAATTCCGGTTTTCTCCAGTGCGGCATCAACACGCTTCATTTCCTCTGCCTTAGGAGTGCGGAACGGGGAGGAGCCGGCAGTCGTTCCCATGAGCACAATGTCTTCGACGCTATAGTTGAATGTGGGGGAAGTGTATTGGGGGATATATGCTATGCATTTTGAAAGCTGGCTTATGCTCATTTCAGAGATGTTTGTGCCGTCAACCATTATTTCGCCGCTGTATCCCTTGAGAAGACCGAGCATGCATTTAAAAAGAGTGGATTTGCCGACGCCGTTGGAGCCGAGAATGGAAAGATATTCACCCTCGCCGACCGAGAAACTTATATCATGGAGAATTTCTCTTTCACCATAGGAAAAAGACAGGTTTCTGACTTCAATTTTCATCTGTAGTCTCCTCTCCTGGTGATAAGAAGAAGGAAGAAGGGAGCGCCGATGAAGGCGGTCAGAATTCCGATGGGGATTTCCGTGCTGCTGAGATTTCTTGAAAAATTGTCTACAATCAGGAGGAAAAGCCCTCCGCCAAGCATGGATGCCGGCATGAGATAGCGATAATCCGAACCGACAAGCCGCCTCATCATATGCGGGATAACAAGACCAACCCATCCTATCATACCTGAAACGGAAACAGAAGCTGCAGTAATTAAAGTTGCAGAAATGATAACGGCGGATCTCACCTTGTTCGCATCGACTCCCATAGAGCGGGCTTCATCATCTCCCATGGTTATTATGTTCATTCTCCAGCGGAGAAGAATAAGCGGAATAAGACCGACAAGCATGGGCCAGATAACAAATTTAAGCTCTTTATTCGTTGCACCCACAAGAGACCCCATCAGCCAGTATGTTATTGCAGGTAGCTTGTTGTTAGGGTCTGCGACCAGCTTGATAAATGAGGTGCCGGCCTGAAAAAGCGAAGAAATCATAATTCCGGCAAGAACCAGCCCGAGAACCCTTTCACCCTTCGCGTGTTTGCTTACAAGCATAACGAGGGTGACTGTTATAAGACTTGCGAGAAATGCAGAAATTGTGATTCCGACACTGTTCAGATTAATGAAAATTCCGAGAGCAGCTCCGAAGCCAGCGCCGGCTGAGGCACCGAGAATATCCGGAGCAGCCATGGGATTTTGGAAAACTCCCTGATATGCTGCACCTGCCGCTGAAAGACAGCAACCGACAAGAACAGCCATAAGAATTCTTGGAAGGCGAATATTTAAAACGGCAATTTCCTGCGTTTCGGTCCAGTATTGGCCAATGCCGAAGAATCTTCCGAAAATAATTCCGATAAGATCCCCGAAGGGTACAGGGTATCGCCCAATAAGGAATGACAGAAATATAAACAGAACAAGCAAAGAAGCAAGGATAATAATCCAAGTGCTGCCTTTAAGCTTCCTTTTTTCAAGATCGGGCAGTGAAGTGTGATTCATTTAGACTCCAGACAAAACGAGATATAATTTTTTGCAATTCGGTATTGACTAACAATTAGCCGAGTGCTAAGATATGTGTTGTATTTTAATACAAATCGCTTTTAATTGCAACTCCATTGTTAAAGAAATTGAAAAGAAAGGAAAAATCGGTGACAATGAAAAATATGAAAAAAATAATTGGCTTGGTTCTTGCAGTTTTGATGATGGCATCGCTTCTTTCAGCCTGCGGAAAGCAAAAACCGGCAGCGGAGCAGAATGCAAATGCGGCGCAGCAGGTCGCAGACACGGCAGAACAGATTGCAAATAACGAAGAGAAAGAAATTTCCACAAGGGAATTTACTGACGACTGCGGAAGAACGGTTACCCTACCAACCGAAATAACAAGGATGGCAATTTCCGGGCCGCTGACTCAGATATACACCCTTCCGCTTGAGCTCGATTCAGGGATTCTTGTCGGTTGCGCAGCGCAGTTTTCAAACGATTTGGGAAAGTATATCCCGGAATCTTTCAAGGATTTGCCTGAGCTCGGTCAGCTATACGGTGGAAAGGGAACTATGGATAAGGAAGCTCTACTGGCAGCCAATCCGCAGGTGGTTCTTGATGTGGGAGAGGCAAAGGGAGATGTTGTAAGCAATCTTGATACACTCACTGAGCAGACGGGAATTCCGTTTGTTCATATAGATGCAACTACTGAAACAGCCCCTGAAGCATACAGGCGGATCGGAGAGCTCATCGGTGACTCCGAAAAAACAGAGGAGCTGGCTGCCTGGTGCGAAAACTGTCTTGCGGATATTAAAGAGATTATGGAGAAGGTTGACGCAGACGGGGCAAGAAAAACACTTCTTTACTGCCTGGGAGATAAGGGACTTAATGTTCTCGCAGAGAATTCATACCATGCAGATACTCTGAAGATAGTTGCAAAAAATGTGGCGGATATTGAGGATGTGGTTCCAACCGGAGCAGGAAATGAGGTTGACATGGAGCAGCTTATCATTTGGAATCCTGAGGTAATCATATTTGAGCCGAACAGTATCTATTCTGAAGTAGGTAACGATGCTGCATGGCAGCAGATGCAGGCAATAGCATCAGGAAATTACTACAAAACTCCCCAGGGGCCTTACGGATGGCTGCAGTCTCCTCCGTCAGTGCAGAGGTATCTCGGATTGCTCTGGCTCACATCACTGCTTTATCCGGAATATACTGATTATGATTTATATGAAAAAGTTAGTGAGTATTACAAGCTTTTCTATGATTATGACCTGACACCTGAGGTTTATAATGAACTGACGGCAGATTCGCTGCCGAAGCAGTAATATATAAATATGACTTTTTAAGGAGACTGTTTTTGCAGCCTCCTTAAATTTATCGGGAAGATTTTAATAT
>R15__coassemble_952_pt1 | contig 17262 bp, 17 predicted proteins | sample R15__metabat2_low_PE_034 | metagenome-assembled genome bin R15 | reverse complement strand
TTGGAGTATATTCTAAGGACGACAGCAGAGAAGAGGCAGAAATAATTATTCCTGCAGCCGAAAGAATTCCGGCGCATGAATATTGCTGTGATGGCTTGACAGTACTGCTTTCTCCTGTTGGAATGACTCTTTCCTTTGATAACATGCGCAATGATGAGGAATATATTATAAACGAGGTAACGATATCATATACTGACGGCAACTGTTACAGAGTCGCAGATGAAAACGAGGCTAACTATATGAATGCAGCCGGTGGCGGTGAAAACATCCATTTAACCTTCAACAGAATTGTTGACACGGATTCGATTGACAGTATCTCGGTTGTCATTACACACATTGGCGATCAGAGAACGTCGGAGGAAACATATAGCATATTGACCTGAGGGCATAAACTCTCTTCTGGCCGCTTCAATGGGTTTTGCCATAGCCGAGGACAGAGAACTGCAGCGCCTCCAAACAACAAAGCCGCATTATAGTTATATTTGCGCTTTGCGCAAGCGATATTTCCCTTTGGAAAATGATATTCTCCTTCGGAGAGCGATATTATATTCGTCCTAAACTCATGCGAAGCATGAATATCGTTGCGAAGAAATATCGTTCTGCGCAGCAGAATATAACTCGTTCCAACGGAACGAATATAGTTTCCGCCATGAAAAAAGCCTTGCGTGAGCAAGACTTTTCCATGGCGGAGAGTAAGGGATTCGAACCCCTGTGAGGTTGCCCTCTAACGGTTTTCAAGACCGCCCCGTTATGACCGCTTCGGTAACTCTCCGTATTTGGTTTAGCCTTATGTTTATACCACAAAAGCAACAAGGTGTCAACCAAAAGATTAGCCGAAAAGCGGTATTATTTTTGAATTGTTTATTATTCCTCTTCTTCTTTTTCAAGCCATGGAAGGCGATAGATAAATCCGCCTATGCCAAATACTATCGCCGGAACAAGCCAGTTCATATCGACAGATGAAAGTGGAAGCTTGCTGAGCCACGGCATATCCACTCCATAGGACGATATTGTTGTGAGGACGCTCGTTAGAAGAGCTCCGAACACTGCACTTATGCAGATGTCGTTGCGGCAGTTCTGGGAATTGCCAAAAATGGTCCTATGCAGAGGATTATCACGCTCAAAAGAAATGTTGCTGCTTTCTTTCCGATACGGTCGAGAACTCTTTCTGCAGTTCCCTCTCTGAGCACGGCAAACAGGGCAAGGAGGGCAAGAAGCACATCGGCAAAATAATAGGCTGCAAAACCGCCTGCCCATTTAACTCCGCTCTGAAGGCCGAGAAACGGTGGAAATACGACATTCCCGGCTCCGAAAAACATTGAGAACAGTGCAAATCCGATTGTTATGATATCAGCTATTTTAATTTTTTTCATCATACATCCCTCAGTTCTCATTCCGGATGTGACCAGCCGCGCTGTATCCCGTTACGTCTCTTTTCAGCTTCCATTGCCATAACCTCGAGTTCACTCTCGTTTGTGCCGGTATCTTCCTTCTTCATCCTTAGATTGTATACGAGGAAGCAAATTGCAACAATCACAAAAGCAGAAATAACAATGCTCATTCCACCAGATGAATATTTTCCCTCCGGCATAACAATGTTGTAGATTCCGAGGACTTCAACTGCTATAATAAGCGCAGGCGTCACCCAGGAAACCATCACACAGAACAAGCCTTCTGCTCTTCCCTGTGCCCTGATAAGCTTTGCAGCTCCCACGCAGGAAAGTAGTGCGCAAATAGGCATCAGTATTGTGCTGGTTAATGTTTCAAGATAATCAAACAGGCTCACTCCAAACACCGTCACCGCTGTGCCGGAATTGACCTCGCTGCCAAAAGAAATCGCCACGGGAACCGAGATGAGGAAGCACAGAACTGTAACAATCATTGCAGCTCTTCCTCGGAATATCTTGTGTCTCTGAATAATAAACTGAGTCACAACCTCTATAATCGAGATAACTGACGTTACAACTGCAAAGGACGCAACAGCAAAGAAAAGGAGTGATACGGATCTCCCTATTACAGGAATCTCCTCAAAGACCATCGACATAACTTCAAACATCATGCCGACTCCTCCTTCACCACCGATGCCAAGCTCTGTGACCGGCGTACCTGACACTTCTGAATAGTGGAAAATTGCCGGAAAAATAGCGACACCTATGAGAAGGCTTATGAGCACATCAATAACACAAACGCCAACCGTTGCTCTTTTTATATCGATTTTCTCACTTGCATATGATGAATATGCAACCATAGCTCCGCAGCCGAGAGAAAGGGAGAAAAATGCCTGCCCCATTGCAGAAAGTACTGCCGAGGATGTTAATGAACTGAAGTCGGGTTTCAAATAATATTTAAGCCCATCATTAACTCCTTCTCCGAGTGATACAACAAAAATTATTATTACCACAAGAAAAAATAAAATGCTCGGCATCAGAATCTTGGACGCTTTTTCAATCCCGTCGTGGACACCTGCTGCAATTATAGAATATGCTATTGCGGCAAATACAAAGGTGTGCAAAAGCACATCACCGATATTTGCTGAAAAAGTGTGAAAATTGCCTGCATTTCCAACATATGAATTGAATGCATATTTCATGGTGTATCCACCGAGAACATAATAATAGCAGATTATTATGAAGGGTATCACAATTGCAAGAACTCCAAACCAACCCATAGACGGAGATATCTTCTTGTATGTCGTTACCGCATTTGCTTTGCCGTTTTTCCCTATATTAAATTCAGCTATCAGAGCCACCGCCCCTATTAGCGCTATGCATGCTATGTAGATGAAAAGATATGCAGCACCGCCGTGTGAGCTGACCTTATACGGAAAACCCCATAAGTTGCCCAAACCTATTGCCGACCCTGCAGAAGCCAGTGCGAACCCTGTTCGCGTACCGAAACCAGTACGTTTTGTGTTCATTTTTTCTCCTTTAATCATTTTTTCTTGAAAATTAGACTTTCAAATTATATTTTATAAATGGCATTTTTCAAGAACTAAATGTTATATCATCATTATAATTTGTTATATATGGGTGAATGTCTTATGCCGGTATTTAATCTAATCCTTGCAGTTCTTTCCCTGCTAATGTGCATATCCGTTTTTATACCTGTTTTCTCGGGAAAAGCTTCAAAAACAGCCGATAAAAAGGTCTTCATGATTCTTGTTGTTTTTGCTTTCATGTTGGCTTTGGGTATACGTCTGTGGAAATTTGGCATCGTCCCCGGCGGAATCAATCAGGATGGTGCCATGGCAGGGGTTGATGCAAAAGCTCTCTCTGATTATGGAACAGATCGCTTCGGCATGCGCTTCCCAGTTCACTTTACTGCCTGGGGCTTCGGCCAGATGAGTGTGCTCATGAGCTATATGATGATTCCATTTATTAAGCTTATGGGGCTCTGTTCTCTTTCTCTCAGGCTTCCCACGCTGATTGTAAGTCTGGCTGGGCTTGCGTTTCTGTTTCTTTTCTGCAAAGACAACTTTGGAAGGCTTCCGTCTTTGATTATTCTCTTCCTTGCAGCAATCAATCCGTGGCATATTATGCAGAGCCGGTGGGCGCTTGACTGCAATCTACTTCCTCACTTTTTTATTGCAGGAATTTATTTCCTAAACAGAGGGATTAATAGCAAGTCCGGCAATTACATTATTTCAATGCTTTTTTTTGGTCTTGCAATGTATTGCTACGGAATATCCATATACACCGTGACGCTTTATCTTTTGCTTGCCTGCATATGGCTTGTTGTCACAAAAAAAATCAGTCTTCCGAAGGCGGCAGCATCTCTGGCTGTTTATCTCCTCATCGCATGGCCCTTTATCGCATGCATGATTATAAATGCCCTAAAGCTTGAAAGCATCGAAACCGGGCTTTTCACGATTCCTTATTTCCCCGGAACAGTGAGAGCAGGAGACATTCTTTTCTTTTCTGAAAATATTCCTGAGCAGCTTATAAGCAATCTCAAATGCACCTTAGGTCTCATCTTTCAACTGAAGGATGATTCTGCCTGTAATATGGTTTCCGGCTTTGGAACAATGTATGTTTTTTCTGTTCCGTTTATTCTTTTAGGTTTTGCATATACTCTGATTACATGCAAGCGAAACAGCGGTTCTGTTTTAACACTGCTCCTGTTTTTTGTTGGAATCTTTGACGGGATTATAACCGCAAATGTGAATGTCAACCGACTCAATATTATATTTTATGCTCTTATTATTTTTTGCGGACTTGGGATTTACTGCTGTGTCAGCAGAATGAAGGCATGTGCGCCCGCAGTTGCATTAATGTATACAGCTGCATTCTGTGTCTTCGTGTTCACCTATTTTGGAGATTATGCTGAAAAAATAAGCAACACTTTTCTTGAAGATTTTGGAAGCGCCCTTGTCTATTCCGAAAGCATCGCAGACAGCGACACAAATTTTATAATCACCTCAAACTCTCAGTATGACGGAGCCGCCCATGTGAGCGAAATTCTGACTCTTTATTATCATGATATTGACGCGCACTATTTTCAGAGCGAGGATTACAACAGAAGGTATATTTATAAGCAAATCAGTGAAGAAGACCTGCAAAAAAAGAACACAGTGTATGTATGCACAATGGCAGAGTCTCTTCTCTTCAACTCTGATGAGTATGATATCCGCAATTATGGGCGTTTCTGCGTTGTTTCAGGGTAATTAAAGAGCAGTGCCTTGCAGCACTGCTCTTTTACTTATTCGGTTGTGTAGTTATCGAAGTAACCCTGAATATAGACTATAGGCGTTCCTTTATCCCCTGAGCCGGATGTGAGGTCGCAGAGAGAACCTATCAGGTCTGTGAGTCTGCGGGGAGTTGTTCCCTCTGAAGCCATCTTGCCAACGAGATTGGAGTCTTTCTTTTCTATCTCGCCCTTAATGGCTTCCTTAAGCTCATCCCCTTGCAGTTGGGCAAAGTTGTTGTCTGCAAGATATTTTATCTTAAGTTCGTTGGGAGTTCCTTCAAGACCGGATGTATATGCCGGGGAAACAACGGGATCGGCGAATTCCCAAATTTCACCCACCGGGTCTTTGAACGCTCCGTCTCCGTATACCATAACTTCAACGTGCTTGCCTGTGTTTTCAAGAAGCTGCTTCTGAATGGCTTCAACAACAGGACCGCAATCTCTGGGGAAGAGCTTTACTGTATCATCAGTTGCTTTATTGGTTCCCAGAAGACCATAGTCTTCATTATATCCACTACCGTTCACAGGCGCATTGAGAATCTCATCAAGGCCGAGAACAAGCTTTGCTCCGTTTTCCTTGAGAATCTTTTTTGTGTGTGGTAATGTGTGTATATCACAGCATAGAACATTGTCTGTATACTCAAGAATTGCCTTTGGACTGTTGGCAAATATGATTTCGCATTCTGCGCCTGCGTCTGTTATAAGCTGCTGATAATATTCCACATAATCAACACCGGTGAAACGATGCTTTGTATATCCGAAGAGCTCTCTGTATTTTTCAAGAGAAAGCACATCCTTGACAGGATTGATTCCCTTTTCTTCAACTGTATCAAGATCAATGAGATGATTTCCGACTTCATCTGCGGGATAGGAAAGCTGAAGCACTATTTTCTTTGCTCCCATTGCAATGCCGCGAAGGCAAACAGAAAAACGGTTGCGGCTGAGTATTGGAAAAACAAGACCAAGTGTTTCACCACCGAATTTGTTTTTCACATCTTGTGCTATATCATACACTGATGCATAGTTTCCCTGGGCACGTGCAACTACTGCTTCTGTCATCGCGACAACATCTCTGTCTTTAACCTGCAGTTCTCCATTATCCTGTGCTGCCATCACAGTGTCTACTACTATTTTTACTATATCATCGCCCTCGCGAATTATTGGTGCGCGGAGTCCTCTGGAACATGTACCTACTATACGGCTCATATATTTAATCTCCAGTCTGCCGGAAATTCCGACCAATTATTAAAAAAACAACCTAATAAATATACTACAAGTACAAAACTTTGTAAACAAAAAATCCCTGCCGAAGCAGGGATTTTTTATATTTATTTGCTTGTTTTTAATAATTTTGCAGCTTCCATGCCGGCACGATATGCCTTCATGTTGCCCTCGTGGAACTTCATCTTCTTTTCGCCAAGCTCGAGCTTGATAGCCTCTGCCATCTTTTCTTCGCCAACGATGTCGAAGTTTGCCATGAGAGCGCCAAGAATTGCAACGTTAGCGCCCTTGGGGTTGCCAACCTGCTCTGCAATGCCTGCTGCGTCGCAGTAAACAACCTTGATGTCGTCGCGAACGGACTTGCGGTCGATGATGGAGCTGTTGATAACAAGAACTCCGCCGGGCTTTACCTTGCTTTCGAACTTATCGAGAGAAGGCTCGTTCATGGCAACAATTGCATCAGCCTGATCTACCAGAGGAGATGCGACTTCGTTGTCGCTAACTATGACGGAGCAGTTTGCTGTGCCGCCACGCATCTCAGGACCGTATGAAGGAAGCCAGGAAACATGCTTTCCGTCGAGCATGCATGCCATTGCGAGGAACTTACCGATCAGGAGCATTCCCTGTCCGCCAAAGCCTGCAAATATGAACTCATTAGTCATAATTATTCTGCCCCCTTGTCTTTCTTTACGCCGAGAGGATAGTAAGGAATCATGTTCTCTTCGAGCCACTTCATTGCCTCAACAGGGCTGAGACCCCAGTTGGTGGGGCAGGTGGAAAGAACTTCTACCATGCAGAAGCCCTTGCCTTCGAGCTGATACTCAAATGCCTTCTTGATGGCCTTCTTGGTCTTGAGAATATTTGCATTGTTGTTAACTGCGCAACGCTCAATGTAGTATGCACCGGGGATCTGTGCCAGCATTTCGGACATACGGATAGGTGCACCGCACCAGTCTTCCTGACGACCGAAAGGAGAAGTTGTTGTCTTCTGGCCAACGAGAGTGGTCGGAGCCATCTGACCGCCGGTCATGCCGTAGATTGCGTTGTTGACGAATATTGTGACTATCTTCTCGCCACGGTGTGCAGCATGAACGATTTCTGCTGTGCCGATGGATGCAAGGTCACCATCGCCCTGGTATGTGAATACGAGCTTTTCGGGATTTGCACGCTTTGCGCCTGTTGCTACTGCGGGTGCGCGACCATGTGCTGCTTCATACATATCAACATTGAAATACTGGTATGCGAAAACGGAGCACCCGACAGGTGCTACGCCAATAATCTGTCCACCCATGCCGGACTCTTCGCAGCACTCAGCAACGAGACGATGGATAATTCCATGGTTGCAGCCCGGGCAGTAATGGAAGGTCTTATCGGTCAAATAGGGAGTCTTTTCAAATATAACCTGGCTCATTTATTTGCCCTCCTTCATTTCGAGAATCTTATTTACGATTTCATCAGTGGTGGGCATCTGGCTGCCGCAGTGACCGAAGAAGTCGACGGGCTTTCCGCCTTCAATTGCGAGCTTGACATCCTCAAGCATCTGACCTTCGTTGCATTCTACATCGAGAACAGCCTTTACACCGTCTCTGCATGCGCATGCCTTCAGCTGCTCATAGGGGAAGGGCCATACAGTAACCGGGCGGAAAAGACCTGCCTTGATGCCCTGTGCACGCAGTGCATCGACAGCTGACTTGCCGATACGTGCTACAGTACCGAAAGCAGTGATTACGAATTCAGCATCTTCTGTCTGATACTCTTCGAACTGAACCTCATTTGCCTTAATTTCGGCATAGGTTGCCTGGAGTTCATCGTTGTGAACAGCAAGGCTCTCTGTGTCGATATAAATGGAGTTGATTTCTGCTCTTGTTGCAGGATCGTCGCCGGGCTTGAATCCATTGCATGCCCAGGGCTTGTTCTCCTTGGTGGGCTTGTATTCAACCATCTCGGGCATCTCAACAGGCTCCATCATCTGGCACATGATACCATCAGCCAGGAAGAGAACAGGAATTCTGTATTTTTCTGCCTTGTCGTATGCGTACATCATCATGTTGATTGCTTCCTGAATGGATGCAGGTGCGTATGTGAGGAGATGGTAGTCACCATTTCCGCCGCCCTTTGTTCCCTGGAAGTAGTCGCCCTGGGAAGCCTGGATGTTACCAAGTCCGGGACCGCCACGCATAACGTTAAGAATAACACAGGGGAGCTGTGCGCCTGCACAGTAGGAGATACCTTCCTGCTTAAGAGAAACTCCGGGGCTGGAAGAGGATGTGATAACACGGGCGCCAGTGCCTGCTGCACCGTATACCATGTTGATTGCTGCTACTTCGCTCTCTGCCTGAAGGAAGCATCCGTTAACTTCAGGATCGAACATACGTGCAGACATGTACTCAGGAATTTCGGTCTGCGGGGTGATAGGATAGCCGAAGAAGAAACGTGCGCCGGCACGAATTGCAGCTTCAGCTATGGCTTCGCTACCCTTCATAAGAGTCAGTGACATTTTCTTTCCTCCTTAATCCTTCTCAATTCTGATTGCTACGTCAGGGCAGGTACGTGCGCAGGATGCGCATCCGATACATGCTTCCTGGTCAACAACCTCTGCCGGGTGATAGCCTTTTGCGTTGAGCTTAGTCTTAGCAAGGGCAAGGACGTTCTTCGGGCAAGCACGCACACAAAGTCCGCAACCTTTGCAGATAAGCTCATTGATCGTTACTTTGACCATGATACTACCTCTTTCTTTTTATAAAATTGTCTTTGCTAACAATTTGTAAACCGCAAATGCGGGAAATGCGCATATCAGAGAGTCTTTATCCAGGAATCCCAGTCTCTGGATGTGTATGTGTCTATTGCCAGTGGGGTTCCTATATACTGAGGATCGTGACCTTCAGCCAGAAACTGATCCAACAGTGCCTTTTTTCCGGAGGTATATGCAACCGGAACTCCGCTCTCCTGAGAAACCTGCTTTATCATTTCGTATCCGTCTCTCAGCTCGGCAGGACTCGTTACCTGAGCAAGGTTTGTGTTGTTTATCATTCCTGTTATTTTCAGCCTGGAATGGACTTCCATTTCTTCCTGAAGCTTTCTTATCTTTTCGACTGTTCCAGCAAGAGGACGGCGGATATTTACAACATTAAGCACCTCGAGAGCGCCTTCTTCAAGCTCCATGAAATCATTGTGGAATCTGCCAAGCGCCGTTGCCCCTACTGCATCTCCGCCAACGTCGAACACTACAGTGTCCCAATCCATATCAAACGCGGACTGCACCTCTGCCGGAAGCGACAGAGTCTCTATTCCACCATTTGTTGCAAAGTTTGGGGAAACGAGCCGAATTTCCTTCATTCTCGTCATCACGCCAGGCTCCGTCAGGCGGAAATATGTGTTGACCATATCAAGGTCAAGAAGCTCAGTGCGTTCACCTCTTGCCGCTGCGTTAAATGCAAAATTCAGCGCAAGCTCCGTCTTTCCACTTCCATAGTTGCCTATGAGGACATACATTTTTTTTGCCGCCATTACTCCACCCTCTCATTTTCTCATAAGTATTTCTATTTTATCACGAACAACTCTCAGATACAATTTGGCATTGTGACGATATTTCAAGACGATAATTGGGCATAATGACCAAATTTTCCAACTTTATGCACTTTTCCATCAATAAACATAACAATTTTTTATAGCCATAATGTAATGATATATACACATAAGATAACTGAATGCTCCGCGTCATTTTTCGCTAATCAGAGCTGCAAGCTTTGCTCTGATTTTTTTCTCCGCGTCCTCAGCATTTACTGCATCAAGCACTGACTCCTCCATTGGGCAAAGTCCGGTGTTGGTCCGGTTAATTATAAATTCCACCTGCTCATCATATTTCACAGGTATACCATTATTCTTCAGCAACTCCACCGCAGGTCTGCTTATTACACCGGCATAGATTTCCTTTGCTTTCAATTTGAGATAGAGAAATGCAGCTGCCTTTCCAACTACACGGTCTGCCACAGAAAAACCGCTTAGGCTGATTTGTGAATCAATAAGATCAAGTAGCGGCCTTACTCCTCTTTCGAAGCTCTCTATGTATTTTTCGCCGTTAAAAGCCGCGCACGTGCAGCCTCTGCATGTGAGATATTCCTTTGCCTCTGTTAAATTTCCGCTCATTTCTCTGTATTTTCTCCTGTTTCACTCAGTATAAGTGCACCGATTACGAGAACTGCGCCAACGATTCCAAGGGCACTTATGCTTTCGTGCAGCACAAATGCGGAAAGCAGTATGGCAACAACCGGATCTATATAGCTCAGCAGTGCCACATTCTGGGTCGGGAGAAATTCAATAGATCCAAAATACAGCGTATACGCAATGCCTGTGTGCAGTATTCCTGCTGCCACCAGCATGCCTATGCCGAATGCCGTCGGTTCAAGGCAGCTTATATCTTCAGTCAGAAGAATATAAGGTATCAGAACGATAACCGATACAAAAAGCTGGTATACTGTTTTATCGTATGCAGAAATGTCGTGTATTCCCTTGTTGGTTATGACAATGAAAGCATAAAACAGTGCTGCCGCCAGGCCGAACAGTATCCCCTTCACTTCGCTGCTGCCGCTGCTCCTGTCTTCCAGTACTCCGGAAACCATGGTAATTCCAATTATCGCAATTAAAACGCATATTATTTTTCTGACCGTCAGCTTTTCCTTAAACAGCGCAGGTGCCAGAAGTATCATGATAACAGGCGCCATATAATAGCACAGCGTTCCCTTTGCGACACTTGTATATCTGTATGACTCGAAAAGCAGAATCCAGTTGAAACTTAACAGGGCTCCTGAAATGCTGAGAGGCACAAGATTCTTTTTTATATCCGTGAATGAAAGCTTTCTTCCTGTTATCAGCATGAACAGCAGCAGAAACAGCATTCCTATAAATGCCCTTCCCAGAGCTACTATGCCGGAGGAATATGGAATGAATTTTCTGAAAAGACCTATCGTGCCATATATTACCATTGACAGGACGAATTCCAGCCTTGCCTTGTTTTCGTTCATCATCTGTCTCCCCTTCCGCAGCCGTTCTTTCTCGGATATTCTATCACGATTTTTTATCTGTTGCAATAATCTCCATCATGTAAAAATGACACCCTGTGCCGTTTTTTACGGTTTGGGTGTCATCTTTATTATTCGGCATGCAGCCGGTTTAAATTTTATTTTTCTGCGGTATCAGAGGAATGCAAACACCGCAAAGCAGATAAATCCCGAAACAAGTGCCAATATCGGAGCGCCCTTGAAAGCTGCAGGAATATCAGCATTGCTGATTCTTGAGCTGAATTCAATCGGCAGAAGCTTTCCGAAAGAAAGCGCTGTTATCTCCTCAGGCAAAAGCTTTTTCAGACATGCCATAACTATTGCAAGAACCACATATCCGCCGCCTACCTTGACAAGCGCCGTGCACCGAATTCCATACAGGAATCTCAGGAAAATTCCTGCGAAGGATGCCGCGCCGAAAAGTTCTCTTATGACTGCTGTTATTATTGTGCACAATGCAAAGGCACATGCATATCTGATAACTTTTGCGTTTGTCTTTTCTTCGCATCCGAATGCCGCCGCCATAATCACCGCCGCGGCAAAAGACACTGCAAAAGTATTCATTTCCTTGAATATGGAATAGGCAAAGGCGCTGAGCAGTATTTCTATGGCAGATGCCCAGAAGAAACCTAAAACAGCTGCCGTTGCAGTTTTCCATCCGCCAAGTATGAGCTTGCCGACCAATTTCATGCACAGTGCAGCAAGGAGACATGCAAGTATAACCACAACAGAATTTACAAGTGCCGGAATTACCGAAACGCTTCCTTCTACTGCAAAAGCGCACAAAAGAAGAACTGTAATCACAGGAAGGTATTTTTTCATGCTGCTTCATCTCCTTCCGCGTTTTCCGCAATGGCTGCGAAAAGTTCAAATACATCCTCAGTTGCCGAATTAACAGCATCTGAACTGACTGTTGCTCCGGAAATCAGAGAACATTCAGTCGTGTAATTTCCGGCATTCTTTCCTGCAAAGCCTTCTTTATAGGCATTTTCATCAAGAGTATAGCTTGTGAAGTATTCCGCTATAAGAATAAATTCATCAGCCGTCATTGAAACGATAGAGCCGTCTTTATCAAGTATGTAGTAGACGACAAGATTCATGTTACTGTATCCATAAGGTCTTGCTGTGAAGCCGTAGTACACATCTTCTCCGTCGGTAATGCGGAAGGCATCACTTACAAGATTAAAGCAGTTCTGTATCGGAAGCTGCTCTGCCTCTGCGCCGTCAGCTACCAGCTTGAGGAGCTTTGCCTTGTCTGTATTGGCGTTGCTTGAAAGAACAGCTGCCGCATTGCCGCTGCATTCATCAATTATCGCTTTGTCGACAGATTCGGTTATATCTTCTCCGTCTACATTATATACTGCACAGCCGCCATCTGCGTTAACTGCTGCAAGATATGTGTTTTCTCCGTCTGCCACAAGATATACGCAGGCATTTCCGTTTGTTGCAGTCAGTGCCTTTGTTATATAGTTGAAGGATGAAACATCCTCCTGCTCCTCAGCCTGAGTAACTCCCTGCACATTAACTATAGCCGGGCAAAGAGCCGAAAGCTGCTCGAGAAGAAGCTGGCCCGCTCCTTTTTCGCCTGCACTGATGAGACCATTTTCTATAAGAGCATTGAACCCGTCTGCAACGGCATTTTTAAATGCTGATGATGAGTAGGTAACTCCGGATACAAGCCCGACATCCGGGAGCGCACTGTCCTGGCCGACGAAGCTTTCCATGTATTCATCGCCCATTTCTTTTGTATCCGGGAAGGAATTCATCTGAACCCCTCTTATTCTGCCGCCACCATCGATGCCGAGTGTAAACTCTATGGGATTGCCGGTGTAGCCCTGAGTTGTGGAAAGATTTATTGCATATCCCATGCCATCATTTCCGGCGTATATAGACTGAACAGTATCTGCGACACTGGAAAGAGATGATGCTGCTGAATCGTCGGCGCTGTATATGAGCTCAAAGCTCTTTGCTTCAGGAAGCACTGCATTGAGTGTCTCGAGGGCGCCCGATTCAAGATTTTTGCTTATCATTGGCATCAGTGCGCTGTTCATGGCGAAAAGAATTCCAAAGCAAAGCACTGTTATGAGAGCAAAAACTACCACAGAGGTTGTAGATTTATTTTTCGTCATTTCTTTGCACCTCCAAGGGGAGTTTTAGCTGTGAGCATCTCTATGAAGGGTGTTAAAATATTCATAGTGAGAATCGAGAATGACACACCTTCAGGCAGTGAGCAGAAGAAACGGATTATGCATGTTATTATGCCACAGCCGAGGGCAAATATCATTCTGCCTGACCTTGTGACAGGAGTTGTGACATAGTCAGTTGCCATGAATATTGCGCCGAGGAAGAGACCGCCTGAGAGAATTTCATAAAGAGCAAATTCCGCTCCGCCCTTTATGAGACTAAATATAAACACCGTTGCAATGAATATAATTGGTGTTTCCCATCTTATAACCTTTCTTACAAGAAGGTATATAAATCCTGCCACCAGTGCTATTATGCAGGTTTCGCCTATTGCGCCGCCTCTTGCGCCTATGAGCATATCAATTATTGAAGGAAGCTCTGAACTGCCTTTGCCCAATACCTCAAGAGGAGTTGCTCCAGAAACGACGTCAAGTCCTGCTTTGAGACCGGTCGGAAGTGTTCCGCCTGCGACTGAACTGAAGGCTATAATCATAAATACTCTTCCGCCGATAGCAGGGTTTATGAGATTGTGCCCGAGACCACCGAACAGGCATTTTACAACGATTATTGCGAAAGCCGAACCGACAAGGCACTGCCAGAGCTCCACATTTGTGCTGAGATTGAGTGCAAGAAGAAGACCCGTTACTATTGCGGTGAGATCTCCGATTGTCTGCTGCCGCTTTGTGACCGCATTGAACAGATATTCAGCAACAACTGCTGAAGCTATGCATGTTACTATTATTATAAGGGCTTTCAGCCCGAAAATAATTATTCCGGCGATTGCTGCAGGGATAAGCGCTATTATAAGATCCAGCATTATCCTTCTTTCGGAGGAGTCACTGTGAATATGGGGAGAATCAGCCACTATATAGTTTGCCATATTATTTCCCTCCTTCCTTGTTTTCGCCATTTTTTGCTGCTTCGGCTGCAGCCTTGCGTTCGTTGTTTACCTTGCGTACAAATGCCTTTGCCTTCTTATTTGTATCAACAAGGGGGCGGTGTGCAGGGCACACATATGAGCAGCAGCCGCATTCCATGCACAGCTGAACCTTTGCTTTTTCGAGAACTGCCATTTTCTGCTCATCATCCTCAAGCTGCATTGCCTTATCAAATACAGTCGGATTCAGTGACAGCGGGCAGTTTGCAACGCATCTGCCGCAGTGGATGCAGGGTGATGCAGCAGTGCTTTCTTCCTCTGCCAGAGCGGTTATTGCATTTGTTGCCTTGAGAATGGGATTTTCAGGACTCTTTGCGCATTTGCCCATCATTGGTCCGCCGTATATGAGCTTTCCACCCTCGCTCTTAAGTCCGCCGCAGGCATCAAGAAGATACTTTATTGGTGTTCCGATCGGAACGAGAAGGTTCTTGGGGTTAGTGACATTCGTGCCGTCTACAGTGACTGTTTTTTCGACAAGCGGCATTCCTGTTGTGATGTATTCAGCACTCTTTGCAAGTGTTGACACGTTGATGATTATAACTCCGAGAGACGCCAGTCTCTGACCTTCCCCGACCACAAGGCCGGTTGCATTATACAGAAGAACCTGCTTTGCTCCCTGGGGATAGACGCTGTCTAAAGGCATTACTTTAACCTTCGGATCGTCGGCAAAGGTTTTCTGCATTATAGCAATTGCTTCAGGCTTGTTCTTCTCTATTCCTATTATAATCTCTTCGCTTTCGAGATACTTTTCGATCAGTTCAACACCTTTTTTTATGAGTTCGGGATTTTCCCTCATCATACGGTCATCGCTGGTTATAAAGGGCTCACATTCCGCTCCGTTTACAAGAACTGTTTTTATATGGTTCTTTCTTGCCGCATCAAGCTTTGCCCAAACAGGGAAGGATGCTCCTCCAAGACCCACAACTCCGCTCAGACGAAGTGCACCCAAAAAGCTGTCAAGATCGGTTACGGCAGGAGGTGCTATAGCGGGGTCTTTTTCCATGAGTCCATCGCTTTTAATGCGGATTGCTGTATCGGGTTTTGCTCCGCCTTTATATTCCTCTATTGCGGCTACAGTACCCGAAATTGTGGCGTGCATCGGAACGGAATTTCTTCCCTCTTCCTTTGAAATCATGGTTCCGATTTTTACTTTATCACCCACATTAACAACTGCCGCCGAACCTGCGAGCGGAATCAGAACCTCATCAGGAGGTGCTATGCGCTCTGAGGCAAGCTCTGATGTTCCTTTATAATGCGGCAGATGAAGGGATGATACGCTTTTCTTAAAAATCAATGTTTCATTCCTCCTCTATATTGAAATTTATTTTGCTATTCTATTCTGCGGCCTCCTCAAGTTTTTGAAAGCCCGCTGTGTATTCGCTCGTTCCGTCGGCATATATCCATAATGCCTCTGCATCAGGAAATTGGGCAAGAAGTTCTTTCCCTCTGCTGCAGTCCATGCAGAAAAGTGCCGTTGAAAGGGCATCCGCTAAACCGCTGTCCTTTGTGACAACAGTTACCGAGCTGAAGTATTTCGACGGATACAATGTGTCTTTATCTATTATATGATGGTATTTCTCTCCGTCAACGACAAAATACCTTTCATAAATTCCCGATGTTACGCAGGATGTATCTGAAATCCTAATTTTTGCTGAAATACCTCCATCGGGATTTTTAGGGTCTTTTACGCCTGTCGTCCAACCTGACCCGTCAGGTCTGGTACCGATTATTCTTATATTCCCTCCTATATTGAGAACATAGGAATTAACTCCCGCTGCTTCAAGAGCTTCTGCAGCTTTCTCCGTGGCGTATCCCTTACCTATCGCTCCAACATCTATCGAAGCTCTGCCATCGCTTATACGGGCAGTATGGTTTTCCCTGTCTATTTCAAGGAGAGATATGTCAGTGTGTTCTGCTGCATCTTTGAGCTCACTGTATTCAGGAATACGGGCATCGGTGGGATCAGCCTCTGCCTCGGTCCTGCACTGATGCCACAGCTGTAGAACCGAACCCAGCATTGGATTTACTGCCCCATCGGTTCTGCCGCAGACATCAACGGCAAATTCCAGGAAATCCAGCAGTTCATCATCCAACACCACTGGCTCACCGCCTGCCGATTTATTCAGAGTGCACAGATTGTTTACTCCGGAATATTCGTGATATATGTCAAACAGGGTGTTATACCTGCTCAGCACTGCAACGGCTGTTTCGCAGTTTTTTTCGAATTCCTTATCTGAATCGCCGGCATAGCTGTATATATATGATATTGTGTCAAAGTATGCAAAATACGATTTGCCCTTTGGCTCCGCAGGTTTTACTTTTTCGCTCCCGCATCCTGAAAGAAGCATGGCAAAGGCAATAATTAATGCCGGTATTCTGTGCTTTTTCAAGCTTTTCTCCCTGACTGAAAATTAGGCAGAAGCATTTGCTTCTGCCCTGTTCTTATTTTTTATAGTGAAAATTATATGCTGAAAATTATCTTGCGTATCCTGCTGCTGCTGCTACAACTGTCTGCATACCGGCAATGCTCATTGTGCACTGGGAGAACAGATCTTCGGAGACCGCTACTGCATGACCCTCTTCGTTGATGGTGGTTTCGATTGCAAGAACCTCTTCTGCTGTCTTGCCTGCGCAGTAGTCGGAGAATGCCTTGCTCTGTACATACCACTCAGCAATAGCTGAACCGTATGTTACCATGTTGTAGTCTTCCTTGAGCTCTCTCTTTGTTCCGCCAAACTTTGTGCCAGTGATTTCGCCAGCAGCATTGATGGTGATCTGGGGCTGAGTTGCATCGTTAACTGTTGCAAGAATCTTACCGGACTTGTCGAGCACAACTGCTGCATACTCGCTGTACATCTTGACTGTTCCGTCTTCATCGGCTGTTGCGGCAACGGATTCATCGGCTGTGCTTGTTGCTGCTACACCGAGTAAGAAGTCTTTTCCTGCCTTAAAGGTCTGACCCTGGTCGTCATTGCATGCCTTTACTACAGCGGCCTTGAAATCGCCGATGCTGATTGAGCAGCTTGCATAAAGAGTCTCATCTGTTGTTACTGCATGGCCTTCTTCGTTCATAACGGTCTCGATGCCTTCAACTTCTGCTGCTGTCTTGCCGACAACGTATGCTTCGAATGCCTTTGCCTGGTCATACCACTCGAGTGTGGCATCACTGTATTTTAC